>JABAHP010000659.1_pt1 | contig 94622 bp, 157 predicted proteins | sample 7062081 | NCBI WGS metagenome assembly JABAHP01 (sample SAMN14534357, study PRJNA622989) | marine sediment metagenome | biome: marine biome [ENVO:00000428]; feature: marine pelagic biome [ENVO:01000023]; material: deep marine sediment [ENVO:00002113] | place: India: Gulf of Kutch | collected...
ATTTGAGTAGGTCTGTGAACTGGCCCCTTACTGGCTTGAGGTCAAATTTCCAGCTAAGTGGGTCCGGCCTTCTGTCTGCAAACAGAATCCGAAGGTTTTCCAGGTTTGCAAGATCTTCCTCTCTCAAAGACCTTGGCCTACCTGTGTAGTGGAGTTGCATCCCCCACTTTTTGGGGTAGTAGCTAAAGCTAAGACTGTTCATCTTTTGGGGTAGTGGCCCTTACCAGGACCACAAAGAAACCAACGGTGACTGCTATGCCGAGCACAAAACCTATGATGCCTGTCACAACTTCTGGCTGAATAACGAGTGGTTGCACGTCAGAAATCCTCCCTGTGTGTCGTAATTTGTGACAAGTATACCACATCTTCGTGCTTGTGTCAAGTATGCGAATTCAGATTTTATATGCACACTTGCAAATTCGTGTGATGTAGGCTATAATTCCACTGAGGAGTGTGATGGCAGATCAAGTAGAAATCAAAGACCGGGCATTTGATTGGTATCTTGAGAACCCCCTAGCCACACTGAGGGATGTGAGTGATGAGTTCGATATCCCGTATGAAACGGTTAGGGACTGGTCGAAACGCGATGGTTGGGTGACAAAGCGTGTAATGCGCGGCAGTGTGCCTCCTGACCAGGTTGTGCGGCAGGCGGATGGTATCAGAGAGGTATTGTTTGAGGCAATACTTTCTTCGGATGACTTGAGGGGGTTGCCGGACCTGGTAAAGGCGTGGAATTCCACACTCTCCGTCACCTCCCCGCCGGAGCGAGAAGAGACGATTGATCGGGACTCGTTGCTGGATGGTACTTAATGAGGCTAACCCCAGAGGAGGCAGCGGAGTATAGGGAGTGTGCACAGTCACCAATCTATACCCTCCTGAACTACGGCTACCTCAAACACATAGTCAAAGGCCGGATGAAATGGATTCCCTACGATTGGCAGATAGAGCTAATCGAGGGACTTTTTGAGGGTAGGAACTATGTGATCTTGAAGTCGCGGCAGGTAGGTGCCTCCTGGACAATTGCCTTCTATGTCGCCTGGCTGATCCATTTCAGGCCGGACATTGAAATCCTCCTTCTCTCCCAGAACGAAAAGAAAGCAATCAAGCTACTCTACAAGGTACGCTTCATTTGTGTGAACTTCCCAGACTTTATTCGCAGGGAGTTCAACGCAGATTCCAAGTTGCGCCTGTCTGTCATTCACAGGCGCAGTGGCGGCGATGTCTCGTCGGAGAGCAGTGTTGACAGCTTGACCACTACAAGTTCATCCGGTCGTGGTGACACGGCAGCCTTCATCTTTATGGACGAGATGGCCCACATGGAACGCAGTGACGAAGTGTACACTGCCGTTAAACCAGCAACCTCCCACGGTGGCCAGATTGTCATTGCCAGTAGCCCCAATGGCCCAGAGGGCGTGTACCCAAGGATCTGGTTCGATGCCGAGAATGGTGAATCCTCAACATTCACCCCGATGCGTGTCCACTACACAGATTGCGGCTTCGATGAAGAGTGGCTTGCAGAGGCGTCCGATGGTATGTCGGAAGAAGACATTCTGCAAGAGTACGAGTTGTCGTTCATTGGTGGAGGTTCCCCGGCCTTTGATCCTGTGCACCTGAAAAACTGCTATGTCTCGATGGACCAGATCATGTCTGATCCAGAACTTGCCGAGATCAAGGTCCTTGTGCTGGCAAGTAGGAAGTATGCCAGTGGGGTTGACAGTGCCGAGATCAAGGCCAATCGCGGCAAGAGAAGGCGGGACTATAATGCGGTAACTGCATTGAACGAGCACGGCATCCAGATCCACGCAGAGGCTAACAAGATGTTGCTGGACGAGTGGGCTGGCAACACTGTTGGTGCTGGCGATGGTGCATTTGAGATTGTTGGCTATGTGAGCAAGTGGCACAAAAGATTCCCAGGGCTGATGTACATTGAAGAGAATAGTTCTGGGCTCGTAGTTGAGAATAGGCACATCCTCCCAGAGGATGGCGTAAGCGATGTTTCTGTCAAGAGGACGACAAACAAGAGAAAGTCGCGTCTTGTCAATCAATTCAGGCTGGCCATCGCTGCCGGGAATGTTCTGATCACAGACAAGCGCACGTGGTACCAACTCACGATCTACCAGGATCTTGGTGGCGGCAAGTTCTCTGCTCCCCCTAGTTCCCATGACGATTTGGTCATTGCCATACTTGAGGCGTGGGATGCCCTTATTGCCATGGGTGGCTACGAGTTCACAATGCCACAGATAGAAAAAGCAGGTGCATTTGAAGTTGCCAGGGAGTATGGCGTGGCTCCCACGGCACCACCGATACCTAGTCCAGGTTTGGACTCTGCCTTCGAGATTCTACCAGTCCCGCAAATGTCATCTGATGAGTGGTACGAGTTTATGCCGACTGGAGCTAATGTTGATCGAATTAGAGAGCTTATCTAAAGCACTAGAGGGAATGCCGGAAGAGGACAAGAATTCAGTCCTGCTTGCCGTTGGGGAAGAACTGAGTGGTTCATGGCGTGTTCCACCAATGACTCAGATGACAACCCCCGGCACCGAGGACTTTGGGTTCACTACGCACCTGCCGACGATCATCAAGGGTGAGACTGGCGAGTTGGACTACGACACAGTTGAGAAGATGATGTCTTCTGGCCAGATTGCCTACCCAATGGCCTTGAAAAAGGCACCAATAGCTTCCATTGTCAGGTCGCCATCTGGGTTCAGTGTGGAGTGTGCAGATGAACGCATGAGAGATCTCATTCAGAAGAACATGCAGCGCGTTCTTGAGAAGAGAATCGATGAGATCTTGACCATGCTGGAGTACGGTGCCTACTACTCTGAGGTAACATACGGAATCGGTTGGCCGCAAGATTATGACTTGCCCAAGTCAACCGTGCCGTTCTGGTTGGTGGATGACTTTAACGGTTGTCACCCAACCACAATCGAAAAGATACTGCGGGACGAAAATACTAGATCGTTCCGTGGCTTTGTCCAGACTCCTCCAGGAGACTACAGCGCTGAACCAGTGACAGTTTCCACAGAGCGCGCACTGATCATCCCCCACAATGGCCTGTTCGGCAAACTTGAGGGGAAGTCAATCTTGCAACCTGTGCATGTCTGGTGGTTCTGGTACGAACTGGTGTGGCGCGCCTTCCTCCGCTACCTCCAGCGGCAGGGTGTTGGTGTAGTCATCGTAAAGGCACCATCTCGTGGGCGTGTCAATGTCAACGGGGTCAATGTTGACAACATGCAGTGGGCTCTCCAGATGGCCAGTTCTCTACACAGAACCAACTATGCTGCCTTGCCGAGCGATAGCGATTCCGACAGCGGCAATGCACTGTGGGCTATTGATTACCTCAAGATGGGCCAGGACGAGGGCAGGCAGTTCGTCGCCGCCCTTGAATTGTTGTCCACCAACATAAAGCTGTTCCTTTTGACTGGCAGCGGGATCACAGATGACAGTGGCGAGTTCGAGGTCATGCTGGATACCGAGAAGACTTTGGCCCACATCGCCATGTACATCAACAACTATGTGCTGCCCAAGTATCTCATGTGGAATGGCTCGAAGACACGTGTGGCCACACTTTCCTTCCAGGGTGCCAACAGCCGTGTCCTGCCGTTGATCTTCAAACTTCTCGCGGTTGCCGGAAACACTACAGGCGATGCTCTTCAAAACGTTGACTGGCGCTTACTCATGGCCGAGGGTGGTGTGCCTGTCCTGGCAGAAGATGAAGTTGACGAGTTGAAGGAAGAGAAGTTTGCCGAGTTCAAGAGGATGCAGGGGGTTACACAGAAGCAGCAAGAGGAGAAGGCAAAGGGCCAGCCTGGGGGTGAGGGCAAGTGGGCATCACAGAGGGATAAGGAGGGGCGTGCAGAGTCACTTGAGATGATCAGGGAGGCTCTAAACACACCAATAATCGCACTAACCGCACCGCAGGTCGCAACCCTTGAGCAGATGGGTATACGGGCAGATGGTGGCGATCCAATTGTCCTGTACAACCCGTACCATGATAAAGCTGGCAAGTTCACAGACAAGGCTCACGCAACGGCACCGATGCCGAAGAACAAGTTCCATGCCGTAGACGTTGATTCCAGGACGGAGTTTTTGGCCAACGATGCGGCAGCCCTGGCCTACGAGCGACTTGATCAGCCTCCCAGGAAGGTACAGGTTTACGGCAAGAAAAACCCCTATGTGAATGCCCTGTGTGCAACCTATGACACCAGGCACAAAGTTGCCTGTGTCAGGCGATCCCCAAGGGCGTATGCCGTGTATAGAGATGACAAGATCTTTGTCAGCCCCAAGGGCACAAGGGTACTGAAGAAGGATCGCAAGTTTGGTGAATACGTGCTCACCCACGAAGCATACCACTCAAAGAAAAGATCTGATGGTAGTTATGGGGTGGATGTTTCCTTCGAGCGCGTTGGTATAATCAAAAGAGATCCAACGTACCATCGCGCTATGGCTAGATATCATCTAGAGGAGGGCGCGACTGACCTGCTGGCCAGGATGGCTCATAACGTTGATCACAATTATACTGCCAAGGGTTTCTTTTCCGGTGCGCCTCCATACATGAAACAAATGGGTGCCATAGCCATTCTTGCCGGGATTGCTTCTGACTGGAATCAGGCAGAGGCATGGAAACTAATTAACCTTATGCACTATAGAATCAATGACGATGCGTACATTTTTGAATTGTTGTCCAAGGCATTCGGGACACCGAAAGATGGTTGGGATGGCAGTTCCTACTATGCCTTGCTAATGAGCCTGCAAAAGACAGCGGAAGATGGAAACTATGCAGAGCTTGGCTGGCTGTTTGGAGATATGGAATGAGTGAAGAGGCATTACTTACACAAGAAGAGCAGGAGATAACGGCAAAGGAAGTGCGTTGGCCGGAACTTAAAGAAGAGCCCGAAGTGGACAGCGCCATTGTCGCCGAGATAGAGGGTTTGATTGGGGCTCAGATGGCTGGTGAGGAACCAGATGAACCTAGCTGAATTTCTACTACTACTTGCCGAGTTTATGAAACTCGCCATGAAATGGATGGAGTTTGCACAATGGGCCTTGAACGGACTCTTCGACCTGTTTATGCATTCTGTGTGGTCTGTACCGGCATCGCTGTTGGGATTCTACTTGACGTATGTGGGCGTGCGCTTGCTGTTTTTCTTAGCGGGAAGGCTCCTACACTTGCCAACATCGCCTCCCTCCCATCTAGACCGTATCATGCGGGTGCTTGGGTGGGCAGCCTTATTGTTCTCTGTCTTGTCCTCACATATGTGGTGGGACGGTCTATTGAGTTTTTCTGGCTAGAGAACAAAAAGAAAAAGCAGATGGAGAATGACAATGCCTGAAACACAACTATGGTTATTGATCATCACACAAATCGCCCTGTGTGGCTCAATGTTATGGGCTTTTACCATGATTCATATATGTTACCGTGAGTTTCCAGAAAAACGCTGGAGACTCCTGGCGATGAATGTATGGCTTACAGTTAGTTTAGTTCTATCGGTTGCCTCAACAATTGTCATCATTATAGGTTGCCCCCCACTACCAGTAATGAGGATCGTTGTTTGGCTTGATCGCTTTACCCTTGTCGTCGGATTCTTATCTGTGGGGGCGACATCCACCCAGGTCATCAAATTCTACAGAGGTAAAGCAAATGGCAATTGAATCGATCATTCTCATCATCCAGATTGTAGTCATGTTTATCGGCGCACTAATTACGGTTGTGCCAACGTACTACAGGATGCGCTCTCAGAGGAAGGCAGAGGAAGCTACTGCCGCGTACAGAATCACACAGTCTGCGATGGAATTTGCCGAACAGTGCGAGGCCAAGATTGCCGAACAGGGTAAAACCATCAAGGCTCTTGAAAAGAACATGGCCAGAATTGAAAAGCATTTAAGGTACTGGCAGAGGGGGTGCGCGTTACTAATACAGCAGTTGGTGGATAACGATCTTGAACCAGTGTGGGACCCCAATGGTGGGCCAGATGACATCGAAGAGTAAGATCAGGGATAGATATGTGGAGTTGTTCGAGACTGCTATCGATACGGCGCTTGCGGGACACCCACAAAAGATTGCCTTTACCAGCGACGTTGTGTTAGAATTGTACCTTGGGGAAGACGAGAGGTTGCATTGGAGGTCGGTCAATGGGAACAGCACAGGTGAAGAAGGACGGAACGGTGCTTCTTAGGGGGGTATCGTTCCCAATCGAAAATGTACGTGCGGCAATGGTAGAGACAGGTGGAATTCCTGTCTCAGATCCGGCAATAAACACAGCACTGGACGGTGCCATGGCAGCACACATGGCGACCAGTGAGGAGAAACCGGAGGCACTTACAATCGATGCAGTGGAAGATCACTGGTTCATTCCGGTTAGAATCAATCTGCATCTATCGGGCAGCCCTGGAGTGCCACCAGAAAGGTGGATATACTTCGCGGTAAGGAAGAAAAAGGTCTTTAATGCCTAAACGCATCGTCTTGGTCGAGCCCAGGTACAGCAACTTCACCTTCGACTACTTGCCACAGGGCCTATTATCGCTGGCGGCTTATTTGCGCAAGGCAGGCTTTGATGTGTCGGTGCACGACTCCCTGCCGTTGCCACAGGCAGATGTGTTGGGTATTAGTTGCACAACGCCACAGTACACAGAGGCGTTGAATATCGGCAGGAAGGCTTTTGCTGGAACACTGGTTATTGGTGGAGCGCACGTTACCACTGCACCTGGAGATGCAATGTCTGGGTGTGTGTTTGACTACGGCGTCGTTGGGGATGGCGAAGAGGCATTTGTTCGTCTTTGTGAGGGTGATCGACCAAGGGAGATTCCTGGTGTTGTGTACCGGGAGGGTGGCGTGATCATGGCCAGCAGGAATGTCCCATTCAAGTTCAAGTCCAGGGATGGTGGGATAGTCTTGCCAGCGTATGACCTTTTCGATGGTCGGGTTGGCAAGTATGTCAATATCTACCGGAACAGGGAGTGGGATTGGGGTTATGGTTGGGTCAAATCCAACAGGCCCAAGTATTGGGGGTTGTTCTCCAAGGAAATAAGCCTGTTGAAAAGCCTTGGTGTCGAAGCTGTCCATGTCGCCGATGAGAACTTTGGTTGCTGGCACCAGAACATAAAGAGCACCGTGGGTGCCCTGGACAGACTTGACTGGTGGACCTGCCGATCTGGTGTGCGCAACTTTTTGGATGGCGGCTTGCAGCGGGTCCTGTTCGGCAGCAGGTGTCGTGGCATAGAAATCGCCATAACCACAGCAAGTAAGAGGTTGGCGAGGGAGTTTTGCGATCACACTGTAGAGGAGGCTGGAAGGGCAATCGCCCTTGCAGGGGAAATAGGACTCGATGTGACCGTCTGCGCCTTGTTGGGCTTGCCGGGTGAAACCGCAGACAGTATGGTGGATACCTGGAACTGGTTGCGTGGCAAGAAGGCCAGGCTGGAAACCCTTTCACCGTTCCCAGGAACGGTGTACTACGACGAGCCAGATTGTTTCAGCCAGTTTGGCTATGAGGTAACTGCAAGAGAGTTGAGAGAGATCGGCAGGGATGGCAATATCCTGCCGTGGAGAATGAACACAATCAGCTATTCAGAGTTCATGGACGTAAGAGGAAGAATGCAGAAAGAATTAGGAGGGTGAAATGGCTTACCTGGACGACTCTGTGTTGGACGCTGCACTCAATGTCATCGACACTGGTGCAACCAGGCTGGATATCACATCCAGCGAAGTAACATCGTATGCCGCTATTTCTGGCGCAACGTTGGGCAACAAGACCAGCATCAACTTTGCCGCACCTGCCGACAGGACTGGTGGGGGTAGGCAGATCACACTAGCTGCCATCACCGATGGCAGTGTGACCGGAGATGGCACGGCAACACACTGGTGTGTGCACAATGCCTCCGACACACTGTACGCCTGTGAGGAGCTTGCCAGTTCCCAGGCTGTGTCCAATGGGAACACCTTTACCCTAACCGAGTTCGAGATCGGAATCCCTGATCCAGCGTAGGATCTTGGAGTGGCGTGCCGGGGAACCGTCTGTGAGGGGCGCGGTATCCCCGGCACGCATTGAGTAGGAGTTGTTATGGCGCTATACGAACGGAGCGGCACCTGCAATCTTTGTGGGGAGTGTTGTGGCGCTCCTCCAGGAGATCAGTACGGCCCACCCTTCCGTGGGCACAACCAGGTCAACAATACCGATCCTAACGATAACCCCTGGTTCCTTAAACTGATCCCTTCTAGCTGGCAAGATGAAGCCATGGAGGACTATGGCTCTGTCAATATTGCCACTGTCCTGGTGCGCTGGATATGGGTACTAGGTGTGGGGCTCTGCACAGACCTTCCCCCTGCCGGGAAAGAACCATGGGCTACCCGCTGCCCTTTCCTGTTGTATAATGATGGAGAGACGGAGCAGCCATGCCTGTTATATGCAGACAGCAATGTAGTTCCATGGTTGCAGGGTACTGATCTTGAGGGTTGGACCTACCGGGATATCTGGGACAACTACTGACTCCCTCTGCCGCCTCTCGTGGCAGAGGAGGAGTTTGTAACCAGGTGGGCAATCTGGTTTCCTAGCTGTGGCTATACCTACACGGAGCAGACCTAGTGGGTAACGAGTTTCTATCTGCTAACGGATCGTTGGGGTATGGTGGCGCGGTATTCCGCACATCATCTGGGACGGTCGTTGCCGTTGTCTACAACACATCATCGGGCGGTATTGCTGTCTATAAAGATATTGATGGCACCGCATCACTGGTTGGTTCTGCCCAGACCGATGTGACGGTTCATGGTACAGGGGCCACTATCGCTGCCATTGATGCATGCATCGACTCCAGCGATGTAATCCACGTTCTATCAGTGGCAGATAACACCGGATATACAAGAGATGTTGCCTACAACACACTGTCAGGTATTGATGGCACTCCGTCTTGGGGTACCTGGGAGGGGGTAACAACACTCAACGGTGAGCCTACCTACCCAAGTTGTGTGATTGATGTAGACTCAAATGACTACCCACGCGCAATCTGGACCGATGAGTATTTCTATAAGGGTTCGTATTACTCCGGCCCTTACTACTCCCATGATGTAGGCTCCGGCTGGATCACCAAAGAGCGTGTGGACACAACCGACCAGCACTGCCAAGCAGTCTACGGCATGGCCGTGGACACCGCTGGTGATATTGAGGTTGTCTATGAGTCTGGCAATACCGTGTACCACAGGCGTAGAAATGGATCGTGGGGCACACGATCATCTTTGACGAATGGTACCCGCACCGTCAAGGGTTCGGTTCACATAGATGGTACCACGGTGTACAGGTATGCCCAAACCCCTGGCACCAACGCTTATGAGAATGATAGTGCGGTAGGGGCTGATCCAGAAAGCACTGGAACTACACAGAAACATACCTCTGCTGGTCTAAGTAGCGACGGTGAGCGCTTTGTCATCTATAAAGATGACACCGATGCCTATCTTGACATGGTGACGAACTCTGGTTCAGGGTGGTCTAGCCCTGAGACGCTAGAGGAATCCACTATTGCGCAATGTGTTTGTGCCAAGGGTTATGTCCTCAATGCTGGCAACGGTGTGCTTGACTATATCTACAGTGTTAGTGACGCACTCTACTATGGTGTGTACGGTGAAGGCACAACCGATGCCCTTACAGCCAACGACCTAGATGCAGCGGCACCTGTACTTGGTGGACCTACTATAGGTCAGAAGCATGTACTCGATGCCAACGACCTGGATGCGGCAGCACCAGTCCTTGACAGCCCAACCCTTGGTACCAGTGGGGAGGATGCCCTTACAGCAAATGACCTGGATGCGGCAGCGCCAGTTTTGGACTCTCCAACTATCGGCCAGACTCACGTGCTGGATGCTAACGATCTTGATGCCAGTGCTCCAGTGCTGGACTCTCCCACACTTGCCGAGGTAGGCAGCGGTGGTATGCCAGTGCAAATGGATCACTATGCCAGACTTAGGAGGACCTGATGCAACTACTCAAACAGAGCACAAGTGTAACGATTCAACTTGGGCCATTCCTCGATGAAACCAACGGCAGGGATGTTGAAACCGGACTCACGATCTCCCAGGCCGATATCAGGTTGTCCAAGAATGGTGGAAGTTTTGCCCAAACAGCAGACAGTGGTGGTGCTACGCACGATGAGAATGGCTGGTACTCTCTCGATCTGCACACAACGGACACGAATACACTTGGTCGCCTAGTGGTTGCCATTCACGAATCTGGTGCACTTCCTGTGTGGGAGAAATATATGGTTGTTCCGGCAAATGTGTACGACTCTCTTGTTGCCGATTCTGACAGCCTGGAAGTTGACACAACCCTAATCGAGGGTTCGGATGCGACAAACCAGATCAACGCCGAGTGCGACCAGGCCATTACAGACGCAGCGCTGGCAACAGCGGCAGCACTGGCGACGGTAGATGGCAACGTTGATTCGATCCTACTTGATACTGGCACAGATGGCGTACAACTTGCCTCTGGTGCCGTTGACTCAAGTGCCGTGGCAGCCAGTGGGGCGAACAAGATCGCAGACCACACCATCCGCCGTTCGTTCCAGAACGCTTGCGATTCTGCCGATGGTGATACCAAGTCTTTCAGAAGTCTACTTGGCGCAATTGCCAAGATGGTGAACAAGATCTCGATCTCTGGCAGCACGCTCACCGTGACAGAGGATGACGATCTCACATCCTTGGGCACACAGGCCATAACCACAGATAGTGGTGCAGATCCAATCACAGCGCTTGATACTGCATAGGCAGAACTATGGCACAGCTTCAACTGTGGGTTGATAATGAGGACTCTACTGGCGATTGGGATACCGCTGGCAGTCCTCCATACCTTGGCTCTCAGGATCAGCCCACGAACTATATCTATAGCACTGGTAGGAACAAGGTTTCTGGGACGTTCTCTTTTGAGGGAACATCCGAGACTGGTTCTATTACCAGTGTCTACTTGTACATATATGCCTATGGTGTGAATTCATCCAACTTTGCCAGTATTCTCAGTGGGAGCGATGCTGGTCTTGGGCCACCAGCATCGTGGGGTTGGGTGAATGTAGATGTCTCTTCTATCCTTACGAGTTGGTCAGAAATCAATGCGGCAACAATCCACTTTGATAGGCCGAACACAACAAACGATGCTGGCGTAGATGCTTGTTACCTACTTGTCAACTATGTAGGGACGGATGCACTAACAGCCAACGACCTTTCTTCTTCTGCCCCTATATTGGGTGGGCCGACGATTGGGCAAACACATGCCCTGGATGCCAACGATCTTTCCTCTAGTGCCCCTGCCCTGGCAAGCCCTACCCTTGCCGAGGTTGGTGGGACAGACAACCTAACCGCAAACGACTTAACATCTGGCACACCATCTCTTGAGAAACCTACCATCGGGCAGAAGCACGCCTTGGGTGCTAACGACCTAACATCTAGTGTGCCATCCCTTGAGAAGCCCACTATTGGACAGGTTCATGCATTGGACGCAAACAACCTATCCTCTGGCACCCCTTCACTTGAGAAGGCTACGGTTGGACAGATTCACGCACTGAACGCTAACGATCTTACCTCTGGGGCTCCCTCTCTTGAAAAATCTACCATTGGACAGGAACATGCCCTAGATGCCAGCGATTTGTCCTCTGGTGTGCCATCGCTGGAAAAACCAACGGTTGGCCAGGCGCACCAACTAGATGCCAACGATCTAACATCTGGCACCCCGATACTGGAGAGTCCTACAATTGGACAGGTACACGGCTTGCTTGCCGTAGACCTGGATGCCTCTGCACTCACCTTGGGTCTGCCAACCATAGGGCAGGTACACACGCTTGATGCGAACAATCTTGTTTCTGGCACCCCTGTCCTGGATAGCCCAACGCTGGCCGAGTCGGCTGGCGTTGACAACTTGGTTGCAAACAACCTAGCTTCTGGTACGCCAGTGCTTGGTGGACCTACGGTTGGGCAAATACACGTGCTTGGCGCTAACGATCTGCTTGGCGGTAGTCCAAGTTTGGACTCTCCAACGCTTGGACAGGTGCATGTCCTCACAGCATCAGACCTTGCTGCGCAACCTCCGGTACTGGAGAAACCAACACTTGGTCACATACACAACCTTTCTGCAAGCGACCTGGCTTCTGGTACACCATCTCTTGACAAGCCGACAATAGGCCAGGTTCATGTATTAAGCGCTGACAGTTTGAGTTCTAGTAGGCCAAGGTTGGATTCACCAACCCTTTCTACCGGGTGCTTTCTGAGTGCAAACGACTTTGTTGCCGGGACTCCAGCACTAGGAACACCCACCCTTGCCGAGGTTGCCGTTACACACCTAATAGTTAGGGATTTTAAGCCAGTGGCCTTGGTTGTTTCAGACTCAGTTGGCACACATCTCAAAGTGAACGATCAGAGGGTTATCAACGGTGGAGGGTAATAATGCCAAATAGATATAGAGTTGGTCAATCGGCAAGGTGCACTGGTAACTGGTGGGATGGTGACTATTCCGCTCGTGTAGATCCGGCAGCGGTGTACTTTTCTGTCACAGACCCAAGCGGCAATGTCGATTCTTACGAATACGGTGTGGACGATGAGGTTGTAAAGGAGGAGGATGGCAAATACCACGTGGACGTAAATTGTGACGAGGCTGGCGTTTTCGTGTACCAGTTCTGGTCAACAGGGGCATACCAAGCCTCTGCCGGAGATCAATTCGAGGCAACTACATCGGGGAATGCGTAATGCGAATATGGATGCTACTACTCAGCGACTTGCACACTGGTTCACCCTTCGCAATCTGGCCACCGGAAATGATAGCATCGTCGGGTGTCAAACTAAACCTGAACGTTGGGCAGAGGTACCTTTGGAACAAACTCCTTGCAATAAAGGAAGAGGTTTGGTCGCTCACAGATGGCAATGGCCCAGATATTGTCTGTGAGGTTGGAGACTCGATTCAGGGGAAGAACAAGAAGGGTGACGGTGAGTTCATCATCGAGCCCAACACTGCATTTCAGGGTCGTGCAGCAATAGAAGTGATCTCGATGCTAATGCCTACAGGGGCAACGTTCTATAAGTTCAGGGGATCGAGGTACCATGTCGGCAAGCAGTCGGAGACAGAGGAGTGGATAGGTCAAGAGCTTGGTGCCGTTACGGACGATCTTGGGTATCACTGCTGGTCCTGGTTGCCAGCGTTGGATGTCCACGGTGTCATACTTGACATTGCACACCACCAGTCTGCCGTTCAGGTGAACCGCTCCATGCCGTTGGAGAGAGAGAGGAGGTATTCTAACCAGATACTTGAGCCGATCAAGCCGAAACCTCACTTGATAGTCAGGGCTCATGGCCACGTCTCAGGTTACGTTGAGGTTGATGGTGAATCATCCTTGGGCCTCCACCCACTAAAACTGCAAGATGATTTCGCCAAGATGTCACGTGTCCCGAATCGATATCTCACACAGTATCTAGGGGTACACCTTATAGAAATAGTGCCTGGAAGGTTGGGCACAATGCGACAGCCATTTGTCGTGCACCCCCTCAGATTCATGCACCCACCGCTTTCTAAACGAGAATACGACCACAGGAGTAGTGATAATGGAGGAAGTTCCAGACTTCACGATGGGAGATCTACTGCATGAGTTAGCACAAGACTTTGGCGCAGTTCAACCCGATCAATGTGATTCGGATGGTGGCTGGTACAGCACCTTGGAATTAGCAGAAGCGTTTGGTGTAAGCAGGTCAGTCATCTTGAAGAAGTTGAGAACATTGCACAAAGATAACAGATTGGAGGTAGGCACAAAGAAGATTCAGAGGCTTTCCGGTGGAGAAGCAAACGTACCAGCATACAAAATACTAGAAGAGGAGAAGGCATGAACAAGGTCAGAGTAGCATATGTTGGAGATAGCCCGTTCATTTTCAGTGGGTTCGGTGTGGTGGCCAATGCAATCCTTTCCAGGTTGGACCCAGACATCTTTGAGGTTTCTGTATTGGGCACCATGTTCCATCACTATCCAAGCCAGGAGGCCCTAGAGGAAATCCCGGCACTTGTATATTATACACCCTCGTGCGTGCATGACTCGATGGGGTTCAAGGCCATTGTCGAGTTCTTGCAGTACGTGAATGCAGATGTGTTGTTCTTCATCGGAGATCCCGGCACGCTGAGAAATAGGTTCTCCACGTTGATGATGACAGGTCTGCAATCAGCAATCCCTGCCGTGACCTACTTTCCACTTGAGGGCGCACCGTTCAACCCGCACATCGTTGAGCAAGCCAGTATGGTACATGGCCCGGTGACGTACACCAAGTGGGGAGCGGATATCCTGGATAGTATGGGCGCGCCTGTGGATTGGGTGTGGCACGGTGCAGACCATGCCGAGTTCACCAGGCACAGTGATGATGTGCGCAAAACCTTAAAGAAACTTGTAGGTTGGGACGACCGTTTTGCTGTCGGCCTTGTCGGTGTCAACAAGAGAACGAACAGGCAACCAGTGATGGTTGAGACAATGAGAATCCTGAAAGACCGTGGGATCGATGACGTTCAGCTATACATGCATTGTCAGACGGTTGGTGACATGGTGATGGGCGGATGGGATCTTGGGTGGATGATCGAGGCGTTTGATGTTAAGGATTGTGTCCAGCTAAAGCCGAACCAGGCAGAGCACCAGTACATCGGCAGACCGAGAGTTGGCACACTCGAAGAAGTCCTTAACAGGCCCATGCCCAAGAGCAAGGATGATGCCTTGGACAACCTAATGTCGCTGGACTTTGTTGCCATGATGAACCTGTTCGATCTGTACCTTGACCCCGCAAGTGCCCATGGGTTCAACTTACCAGCGGCAGAGGCGGCAAGGTGTGGCATTCCTGTTGCTACGGTAGACGACAAGTTTGCCAGGACAGAGATATTCGGTGACTGCGCCTATATGATGAATCCCTCCGGTGCCGACTACTGGCACACTGGTGCAGCCCTGCCGTTGGTAAGTCCAAACACGTTGGCCAACACCATCGAGGCATTCAGGGATGATAGAGCGCTTGGTGAGGAGGTTGCGGCAAGGTGCAAGGGGTTCTTTGACACTGTGACCTGGGACCCTGTTGCCGAACTGTTCACCGAAAAGTTGGTAGCGGCCTACGAGTGGGGCTTGGAAATGGTCGGAGAGGTACCGCAACCCATGGACGTTGCGGTTGATTAGGTATAATCCGATTCAAAAGCACGATATCTGCTTGATATCTGAAAGCTGGCGTGTATAATATGGTGTGTATGATTGCACACCAGAAGGAGGTAATGTGCCTGCTGCTGTTGACAAGTGTGTGAAGGCACTGTTGTCCAAGTGGAAAGATGATCCGTCGAGTCGTCCTGCCCCAAAGAAGAAGGGGCAGGATGCCAAGTCGCAGGCTTTTGCGCTGTGTGAGGCATCGTACCAGAAATCCGTTGCCGCATCGCTGGCGCTAATGCTTGAGGATGGCCAGGGGCCGACGCTAATCGGTGCCGCCGCTACGAACAGGCCATTCATTCCACATCTAAAACCAACAGAAGTGATCGAGGAGGATGGCGAGAAACTTTTGTTGGTGCACCTGGCAAACTCTGGCCACTTTAGCCATCCAAGTGGCCCGTTCACTCTCAACCGCGCTGTCTTCTCCCTCATGATCGCAAACCATCAGGGCAATGTCCTTGGACAGGATGCTGCATACGATTGTAGGCACAGGCCGGACGATGGTGCCTACGGTTGGTTCCAGCGTCTTTACCTTGGAGACGAGATCGGCAAGGGCGATAAGGAGTTTTGGGGGTTGGTCAGGCCAACCCCTGTGGGATTGGAAAAGATCGAGGGTGGAGAGTACCGCTACAGCTCCATGGAATTCCACCGCAACTTTGCACGAGACGATGTTGTCCTTGACCTTGAGAACAGTGGTGAGGATTTCTGTCTTGTGGATCTGGAATTGGAAGCAAACGAAGAAGAACCGGAGGAGGATATGGCTGACGAGAAGAAGGACCAGGTAACGCTTGAGCAGTTGCAGGCCGCCGAGGAAAAGGCCAAGAAACTGCAAAAGCAGCAAGAGCGGGATCAGAAGGTGATCCTTGAGCAGAAGAGACAGCTTGAGGCGGCCCAGAAGGAAGCTCTGAGGTTGCAGATGGCTGCCATTGATACCCAGGTTGCTGCCGTTGTCGAACTTGCCACCAGTCATCGAGACAAAGATGGCAACGCCCTGCCGCGACCGTTGATTGAGTGGGTGTCAACCTTCTTGAAGTTCGAGGACATCGGCGAGGGCGATGGGGTTGTGCGGCTCGAAGAGGGCACCGAGGTTGCTGGTGAAGTACGCTCGTACTGCATTGGCGCTGTCAAGAGTCTACTTCTCTCCATGCCCGGTGTTGTTCCGGCAGAGCGTAGGAGTCATTCTGGCCAAGACGACCAGGACGGTGACAAGGATGACTTTGACTACGGCTCCTTGTGGAAGGATGAGAGGGAGGCAGAATAATGACGCTCCAAATCAGCGCGGTACAGACCTTCAAGAACAGGGCAGTTTTGGATGTCCTGTCAAAACTGTGGGATGTCGGCATCTCGCTGCCGTTTGACAGGTCATACATCGCCGCAGACACCTACGGGAACAGGTTCCAGTATCCCGGTATGCTCGTAGCTTTCAACGCCGACAAGACCAAGTATGTGCCGTGGAACGCCAGTGGATCGTATGGCACCTACAGCACCTACCTTGAGGGCATCATCTACACTCTCTACGAGCACACGTTCCAAGAGCAGGTTGTGGCCCCTGCCACTCGCGCAGCGGCAGTGGTTGCTAACTGCTACGTCTTTGGCGGCAACATCGGTGAGATTCCGCTTGCTGCACGCAATGCTACCAGCATCCAGGGCGTGCAGATCCAGTGGGATGAATAGGCATAGGAGGACTGAGAATGGCACTTCACCCGAATCCTTTGAGTTTGAAGTTCGTCACTGGCGTGGTTCAATCACGTCCAGAGCGTGCAGCGTGGCGCTCACAGTACATCGGAAGTAGCCTGCTGCCCGATAGGCCCGTTGGTGGGTATGAACTGACCTGGGACGTGGTACAGTCCGAGAATGGACTGGCTGGTATCTACGCCATCAATGGTAGGCCAGTGCCCGGTTCTGACATGCTGTTCGAGCAGAAGTATGCCGAGGTCCAGAACGTCATGGCCAGTCGCGTCATCCACCCCACGGATGTGTCGCGCCTCCGCGAGGCCGGGGAACTGGCTGTGTCCCGAACTGGCAAGGCCATGCTGGAAGCATCGCAGCGCAAGTTGCGGGAGCGCATCGAGTGGTGCGATGACACCGTGGACGCCACCAAAGAGTACATGATCATGCGGTCGCTCCAGGGCAATATCCACTGGCCGCCCAAGGATGCTGATGGCGACACCATCACCAGCCTCCAGCCTGAGTGGGGTAATGTGTCAATCCAGATTGACTACCCACTCCGCGAAACCTTCAACCAGGAAGTGACCTCGCTGGCCGGGTACGAGTCCAGGACTGGTGGTGGGTACGCTTGGACCGATGGGACCAACTCTAATCCGATCCTCGACCTTGAGGTCATCGCTCAGTTGATCATCGAAACCGTTGGTCTGGATGCCCATAACTCGACCATCATCATGCCTGGCGAAGTGATTTCCTACCTGGGCGAGAATGCCAAGATCATCGCGTGGCTCCAGGGAACCGAGAAAGGCACCAACATGGTCGCCTTTAAGGATCTCACCGACTATATCCGCACCAAGATCGGCTACAAGATCAAGCCATACAACGCCCGGTGGACCTACCGCACCAACATCGACTCTGCCGATGGCCCAACGGTCAACTCGATCCCATTCCTTGACCGTGGCAAGATCCTGATCATTCCCGATGGTGCTGATCCTGGCTACCTGGCCCAGGCCCCAAGCCCTGATGGAAAGTACAAGCCCGGCAAGTACCAGTGGATGGTTTCCGACAAGGAGCCTCCTTGGGAAACCCGCGTTGGTGTCGGCGAAGTCTGCCTGCCGATCCCAGAGCACTACGACTCCATCTTTGTGCTTGACGTGTTCAGCTAATGGCTGTTCCCGCTGCACCCTACGCCAGTTCGGATGATGTTGCGGCCCTCGTGCCGCAGCTCATCCGTGGCGCAAGTGACTTTACTGCCGACACGCCAATCCCAATCACGAAAGTAACAAAGTTCATCGGTTGGGTGTCGGCGCAGATGGACATGGCCTTTGCTGCCGTAGGATTCATCGTACCTTACCAAGAGATCAGTGGTGAAGACTGGTCTACGGCACAGACACACGCACTAGAACTGATGGCCAGCTTTGGTGTCGCCGGGTTGCTCGTTGGCCCTGTAATCAAGCCTGCCCCTGCCATGGGCAGGGAAAGCGGCAAAAGCGACAACTCGTTCACCATGGCGTACAAGTCATTCTTGGAATCGATCCCCATAAACGGTGCGGGTTTCAGGATGGACTACCATCCAGGTTCCAAGGCAGAACAGTTCTGTAGGTATCCAAGAGGTCCAGTCACAGATCATTTGTTGGGGTACTTTGACGGTACAAGTGTCCAGACGACAGATGAGTACACCAGGACGGTGCAGACCATCAGGAAGGTGTACGCTGTAGACAATGTGTGGCCACTTGATCACCTAAAGAGTGCGAGGGATACACTGCTTGCCGGGTAAAGAGTGGTGGTACACTAAACTGTCACGTGTCCTTGCCGAGTTAGGTGAGGGCGAGGGCTTTGAAGATGCCATGGTGGTTCATGCAGAAGCAATGCGTGAACAACTCATGGAGATGATCGCCATCTTCCAGCCTTACGGGCACGAGGAGTGGGACCCAGAGAGCCACTACAGGCGGCCAGCAGATGCCAGAACTGTCAGCGACAGGATTGGCCACACTGCAATTGAGGATGGCTGGCGCTATACCATAGGCCCACATGGTGCGAAACCTGGTGTAAGCCTACAAGTATCCAATGTTTCGGAACACATCAAGTACGTTGTGTTTGGGGCACCACGCCATGAGATACCGTTTGACCCAAAGGTGCACTTTTGGTGGGGAGATCCACAGCGGTGGCCAGCACCGGACTATGATGCAGAAGGTAAGCCAATGGGGCCTGGGTACTACACATATAGCTTTATCTCGCACCCAGGCCAGGAACCAAATCCGTTCGTTAAGAAGGCCAAGGATGCTGCCAGTGGGAACATGGCCGACACGGCAAGGGAAGGTGTTGCCGAGTACCTAACCGAGATGATGGCCAAGAATGGCCTGAACAGGATAAGATGAACGAAGTAGGTTGCCAGCGTGCAATTCAAAAACTACTACAGGACTACTCCGGCGTCCTGACATACGGGCACTACCATGGTGGAACGTACAGGGAGATCAAGGAGATAACCCTGAGTGCCCTTACTCCACCGAGGGAGTATTACCACATCAAGATCCAGGTGCAGGGCACCACAGAGGCAAGTGAGATCTCTCCTGGGAACCAGGCAAAACCAGATCGCAGGGCGGTCTACAGTTGCATGATACAGGTGGTCGATCCGGCACTGCCATCGAACGTTGCTGGTGAGGAGCAATACGAACTGGCGCACATATACTTCCGAACGATGTGCGATGGCATTGCGGCGATGATCCCAGGAGCGGAGTGGAAGAGTGGTGGCGTCTGGTCCAGCTACTTCGCAGACCTGCCGATTTGCATTGAGGACCCAGAGAGCGATTCAAAGTTCAGTTTGGCCAGGGCACGGCAGGGAGACAGGAGTGTTAAGGTTCAGAACATGGACCATACGTGGGCAGATCCGAACAACGATACCTGGACACCGATTCATTACTCAGAGATTTCGTTCACGTTGGTTGAGCAATAGTGGCAGGAGGGCATATGTCAGTTTCGTTTCTTAACAGGTCGCAGAAGCAGGGCGCAAAGAGCGTCGTTGGCCCTGTGACCGGGCTCAGTTACAACATTGTACCTAGTGGCACACCAGTCAGTTCGCTTGATGCAGATGCACTTTTGTCGATGACTGAGCCTCCGTGTTGCGGGGAGTCAGTGCCATTCGATGGTGAAGTAAGGTCTTTTGGGGTACACACCCCTTCATTTGAGCAGTTGCAGGGCGTGCCGGAAGAGTTGTGGGACGCCAAGGCGATTGCAAAGCCAAAGAGGACGACTGGCAGAAAGAAGAAGTTGCACGTCGAGTACGAGAAGCCAGAGGAAGAAACGCCGAACCTTGTTGTGGAAGACAAACCGAAAGAAAAGAGTGAGGAGGACTAGAGATGGCAGGAACATACTACTCTCCAGCATCACCGACTGTAGCGACTGGTTTTTTGCTACAGCCAGAGGGCAGGGTTCTGTTTGGGACCGAGTACCTACACGGAAGCCTTGATGTAACAAGTTGGACGTACAGCACCTACACTGCCAGTATCGGCATCCAGTCTGCGAAAGGTATGGACCTGGGAACGCTCGAAAGCCTTTCGTTCAGCCACGTCCCGACCTTTGAGGCTGTCGAATCGGCCAACATCCAAACCTCCAACGTGTGGGTGTTGACCGGGGAAGAGACGACCCTATCCGTCGGCCTGCGCCAGTTCAAGCCAGAGGTACTTGCAAAGGCCCTTGGCACTGGCACGCACTACGCCCTGGGCGACGAGGCTTTGATCACCTTTGGCGGCAAGTGCGATATGCAGACGCGACCACTCAGCATTGAGTTCACCAATGTCGCCTGCCAGGCTCCGTCGAGTGAGGATATCGCCAACGGTGTCACTGGTGGTGTTCTCACGCTGTACGATACCTTCATATCTTCCGGTCTGCCATGGGATGACATCAACGCCGGAACGCTGAACACACTTGCCCTTGAGTTCCAGGTGCGACCAGTGCTGACGCTTGCACTTGGCAATCGCCTTGGCAACCTCTACATGTACTAGGCACCATACTTGACACAGCGTTACGATGTTGGTATAATGTGGCCAAAGGAGAAGACATGGATATCAATGGTCGAGAAGTAGAACTGGTAACGCCGAGGGGTAGGAAGGGTAGGGCGGCTACAAACTATCTGGTTAAGCACGTATCTGCCCAGGATGAAGAAAAATCGGTTGATGGGCTCCTTGTCCTCACCGAAGAAAAAGAGTTCCTAGATGTTCACCTGCCGCAGTTCTTTGAAAAGGAAGATGCAAAGTGGGTGGATGAGAACGCTACCACTGGTGAGTTGCTTTCACTGATCATGGCAGTGGTAGAGGAAGTCTTTGAAGGCTTCAACCAACCAGATGTAGAGGCCGCAACAAAAAACTCGCCAGAAGCACAGGAGGGGGAGGAAGGGTAGATCCTCTCAGCGAGTGGAGGTTGATACGCCTCCTGTGTAAACACTTCGGCTTTACCAGTCGGTATGTCAATGAGGACATGCCCGTTCTCCCCGACTGGTACTGTTGTATTTCTGTCGCCTTGGATGCCGAAGAAGAAGAAACATGGTTCCAACAGCGCAACGCTTACATGGCTGCCGGGGGAGATCTTAAAAAGTTCCCGAAAAGGCCAGAGCGATATATCCAGGCGGCACAACAAGAGGTATCCCAAAACCCACTCGATATTGTGATGAACGCACTGAAGGGGTCAAAGATACCACAGACCAGGGGGAACATAGATGAATACGCTAGGGCTAGGGGGTTGCGCAAAGTGTTCAAGATGCCGGATGGCACCTTTGTAGATGATGCAGGAAACCCTGTGGTAGCACCCCCAGGCTCCGTATTTGTAGAGTCACCATAAGGGGCCGCGAGGTCCCTTATTTTTTTGGGATTGACAATGACAGAAGAAACACTGCTATTCCAAAGCGATATAGTAGCCGATATAGATATCAAGCCTGCCAAGGCAAAGCTCGAATCCTTGCAACGTGAGATCGGCAAGGTCGAGTCTTCTGTCCACGTGGCGTTAAGCTCAATCCAAAACCTTGTCGGTAGGGTTGATAGTGCTGTCAACGGTGTGATTACGGCTGTTTCTGGTGTTACCAGCCAACTAGACACCATAGACAGAGAATTGTATAACCACCAGCGTGCACTTGAGAGTGTCAGGGAAGAGCAGGATGAACTATCCGAGTCTGCCGCCAACCAGATTGAGGCATACAAGCGTGCGTTCGATCAGTACCAGCGCACGGTTGACAACCTTGAAGATGCCAACAGGCAGCAGAGAAACACCATAGAAACCCTCCAGCAAAAAGTAGCATCCCTGAAAGAGGTTGGTGCCCAGGCGCAGCGAACTGCCGATGTGCAGGTTGAGGCAGAGCAGGCTGTACAGCACGAGATGGGCAAAACCCTTACAGTCACACAGGATTTGGAATCAAGAATAGCGTCCCTTGCCAGCAGTTTAGGCGGCAGGATTAGGGGCGCTCCAGGGATGGAGGGTTCTGCATCGTTTGGTACATGGAAGGGGAAGAAGGTTGCAAAGCAGGCCCTTGCAAGCATGATCACCGCCTTCCGCTCACAGTACAAAGAACTTGAGATCACCAATGAAGAGATCTACGATGCAATCCTGAGGGTTATGTCCAAGAGTGCCGCGCTGATTGGTGCTGAGAACAACAAAGCCACCGAGGCTGTAAAGAAGGCGTGGCAACAACTTGCAGATGAACTTGTAAACTTTTCAATCGTCACCGACATGATGGATGCGATGGAGCATCAGCTTGTCGAGAGGATGGAGAAGATCCTTGGTAGTCATGTCCAGTTGCTAGATAGCATCATGTTCATGGGTACCAAAAAGAGCGCCGATGAAGTTGTAAAGGTCTACTCGCAGGCCATTAGGGCAATTGAGCAAGAGCAGGATAAACTCAGGCGCGGAGTCATCGCCGACAAGCGCACCACGGAACAGATCATCACCGACATGATCGAGCCCATGATTATGGGTATGGACGACTATCTGCGTAGGTACAGGGAGTTGCAGGGTTGGTCCAAGTTCATGTCCCTGGAGAATGTGGCCAAGCGCATTGCCAAAGATGGCAAATCCATCCTTACCGTCATGCAGGAGGTAGATGCTGCCAATAAGAAGGCTGGCATATCCTTCCGCGATGTATCCATGGCAATAAAGCAAGATCTCAGCCAAAGCCTGGTGGATAGCGCCACACAGATAAAGCTATTTGCTGGCAGGATGCAGGCTGGCATCCTGGACGCATTGAAGGGCACCGTCTCTGGCTTGAAGCGCACTCCCGGCCTTGTTCGTACACTTGTCGGTAGGGGTTTGAAGGCGGCCTTCAACGCCTTGCCCCTCGACCTCGCTGCGACTATTGGCGATTCCTCAAGAAGGATGATCGCGGCACTGAGCAATGCTACACAGCAACCGATCCGCGACACACTTGGTGAGATTAAGAATGCCTTCAAGCCGATCAATGACTATCTGGCTGACATTGGAAAGCAGGCCGGGAACAATCTCATCTTTGCCATCAAATCCAGCATAGATGCTGGTGTTGAGGAGGTCAAAACCTCCGGTGTTGCGCTGGCCAAAAAGACTGGCGATGCCATGCTGGACCAGTTCAAGTTCACACTTGGCGGCTTGTTCGATGTCATAACCGGGAAGAGTAAGAAAGAGAGGGTTGCCGGGGCATTGAGACGTTCGGAAGAACTTGGTATGACCAAGACCTTCGAGCGCGCCAGGAAAGAGGCAAACTACTACGGTGTAGCAATCGAGGATGCGGCAAACACTACAGAGCACCAGATGAGGGTGATCCGGCAGTCGTTCATGGACACTGCCAAGAATGTCGTCATGGCACTCGACACCATGCTCAAGGGGCAGATTTCATTCAAGCAGGGCATAAAGGGTGTTGGGATTGCCTTTGACCAGATGGCAGATGTTGGTGCGAGGAATGTAGGGCTCACACAAAGCATGTCTGCTGTACAGAGCCATCTTGCACGAACGCTTGGCGTATCCACCGTCGCATTATCGGGCTATAGGAGGGAGAACGAATTACTTGACCGTGGCTTGCAGAGGATAGCTACCTCTGTTGACCTTACAGCCAACGAAATGAAGGAACAGGGTCAGGTAATGATCAAAATCCACGAGCAGCGCAGGCAGCAGTTCCAGGCCCAGATGGTTGCGCTTGGCAAGTGGGTTGCCGCCTACAAGAAGGTTGTGGAGGTTGAAGATCAGGGTGCCAAATCTACAGCGGATGCCAGGGAAAGGGCAGGACAGGCCCTAGTCAAGGCCACTGCCGAACTGGAGAAGCTAGGCATTGCGCAGGAGGTATTCAAGGGTAATGCCGAGAGCATCCAGGACCTTGCTAAAAGGGTGGAGCAGTTTGGCACCGCAGTGGATATTGGTCTGAGTCAGAAATTCAAGTCTGTCTTTGACAACTCCAAAGCTATGGTTGGTGGACTGGAAAACGAGCTTGAAAAGATGTCCACCAACTTCCCGAAGGCTCTGTCAATGTGGAACAGGGCCATTCAGGATGTGGAGCAGAACAGCAAACACTTCCTCACCACACTCCGTGATGGTGGCAAGATTTCTACCGAGCGATTACAAGACTTGCTTCTCGCATACCAAGACCTTGCCAGGGCAAGCGCGAAAGCCCAGAGACTTGGCTTGCTCAGAGATCCAAAGATGGCACAGTTGTGGGAGAACTTGCAGCGCAACTCTCTTCTGGCCATCCGCAACTTTACCCTCATGGCGCAGAGGGCCAGGACGGTAGAAGCTGTCAAAGAAAAGCTGTTTGGTACCACAAAGAAGCTGACCAACTCCATCGTTTCTCTTGGTTCTGCCGCAGCGAAGCACATACCCATTATTGGGAAAAAGGCCAGGGTTTCGGCAGAACAGATGGACACATTCAGGGCTGCCACGGACAGGGCCATGTCTTCCAGTAGCGGAGTCACCCTTGCGCTACAGGGACTTGATCCGGTCATCGGCGACATAGCAGACGGTATTAGTTCTGCCGGGATGCAGTTCAGCGACACGATGAACAGCATGGCAGAGGTTGCCAAGGTCAAGACCGGATCGATCATCAAGTCGTTTACGGCACTCAAGATCGCGGCCCTTGGCATCATTGGACTCTTTAGCGGCCTGATCATTAGCACCGGGAAGTTGGCGGCAGAGGTAACAACTCTCAACATCACCATGAAGACGGTGGCCACAAACCTGGGTGTGCCAATCTCCTATGCAGAGCACCTTGTGGAAGTGCTGAAAGAGACAGGCATCACCACTAAGGAAGCAACCATTGCCCTCACGCAGTGGATGCGCGCCGGACTGGCCTTCGAGTGGGAGGACCCAATTCAGAAGGCTGCGTACTCGATGGAGGACTTGGCCAGGGCAGCACAGCAAATGGCTGTCGCCATGGGTGAAAACTCCTCAGAGATGTACGGCAGGTTCATTGACTTCATTCAGACCGGGAACAGCCAGCTATTGAAGGCTGCCGGGATCATGAAGACTGCCAACCAGATGTACAAGGAGTACGCCAAGGCGATTGGCAAGTCCGTTGAGGCATTGAGTATCAGGGAAAAGCAGGAAGCCCTGATCTCCGGCATCATGCGCGAGTCAACCAAATTGCAAGGTGTCTACACCGAGGCCATGAAGTCGGCATCGAAGCAGTTGGGCTCGATGAAGCGGTACATAGAAGAGCTTAGATTGGAGTGGGGCAAACACTTCGAGCCCATTTTGGCCACCATCATCTTCCGCTTCAACCAATTGCTCAAGTACCTGAGAGACATACCGGAGAGCACAAAGAAGACAATCACAACCTTCATCACCATTGCCACTGCCGTGAGTGGCCTGGTGTTGGGGCTCACCTTCCTGATCCCGAAGCTCAAGGTTGCATTCACCCTATTCAAGGCATTCAGTGGGCTACTGCTTGGCAAATTCGGCCTATTGCTCACCCTCATCACTGCCGTTGCCGGGCTCTTTGCACGCTGGTTTATGAACATCAAAGTGGAGAGCGATGGGGTACAGGGGTTGGTTGACCGGGTAGACAAGATTCTTGAGTCATTCGGTGGATTGAAACAAGTCCTCCTCCCTGTCCAGCGCTGGCTCTCTAGCTTCTTTGATATGATCAGGTACCATGCCATAAGGATCAAGTACCTGGTCGAGAAGATCATCGAGCGCTTTGGCGAGTGGGTGGAGAACTTTAAGCGGGACAACCCAGAACTTATCAATCTCCTGGAGCGCACCAGGAAAGTCTTTGGCGACCTGTTCACCATGATCTGGAAGGTGGTCGATCTCCTACTGAGTTCCATCGAGGCATTGTTGAAGGGAGATTGGGAGGACTTTTTCAACAAGATCAAGATGATCGGCAGGTACATACTTTCCTGGTTCCTAGAGTTCTTCTTCGAGGTAGTAGTCAGTGCCTACGAGTGGGGCAAGAACATCATCTCTGCTTTCGGCAAGGGCTTGATGGACAAAGCCAAGTCTATTATCCCACAGATCATGACAGCCATCGGCAATCTGATTGGCGCGTTCCTTGAGGGGCATTCACCAGCCAAGATGGGTCCTCTTTCCAATATTGATATTTGGGGAGAGGGCATTATGGATACCTTCCTCAAGAGTATGTCCGGCAAGAGGTTCCGCTTTGATGAAGACATGTTCGAGGGCATAGGTTCCCTTGGTGCCAAGGCCAAGCTGTGGGGTGACAACATCATTGACGTGTTCATGTACGGGATCACTGGCAAGGCAGCACAGGCAGTGGGTCCTGCCATGGGTTATGTTGGTGGGTTGATTGCCCGGTTCCTTGAGGGCCATTCTCCTCCAGAGGTAGGCCCACTCACCGAGATCATGGATTGGGGTCGCAATGCCTTTGAGGTCTTCCTTGCCGGGTTTGAGATGGCAGACTTCTCCTTCCTGGACAGGGCACTTGATCTTGTTCGCAGGCGTCTACAGTTGGTTGTAGAGGACAGTGCGGAGGCCGGGAAAAAGATAGCCCAAGCCATGCTTGCCGCCAGGGAGTACATCGCTGGTGCCGTTTCCACAGCCAGGGCTACAGGTGGGCCACTTGACCTTGGCGGCATGAGCGAGTTGATCCTTGGGCCGCTGAAAATCATGGCCAAGGATGTGGGTGCCGTTCTCGAAGCTACCTTTGAAGCCATGAAGGCAGAAGCCGAGATCAAGTATCTCGAAGAGCAGATCGAGAATGTTATTAAGGCCAGGACCGAGGCTGCCGGGCTCATCTTTGATGAAAACCTGATGAAGGAATTGCAGCTACAACTTGAGAGCGCCAGTCGTGAGGTAGACAGGGCGCAGCGCAGGTTGAGCAACGTACAGCGTGAGGCAGGCAGGTATGGTGTCAATGTTCTGACCTGGGAAGAGATCAACGCACAGGCACAAGTTGACCTTGCCGAGCGCAGGCGGGAAGAGATCGAAAACCAGATCGATGGACAGGAACAGATTCAGAATGAGATTGAGCGCATCAGGAACGAGGTTGAAGGCCAGTATGCGGCAGAGCTAGAGGCAGCAGAGGCAAATTACGCAGCAGCACAAGAGAGGGCAGAATACCTCAGTGCCTTACTCGAACAACGATTAGCCTGGGAGGAAGAGTTAAAGAAAGCCAACGAGCAGATCAACAATGCCGTGAGTGGCGGCAAAGAGATAACAGAAGAGATCGCCGAGGGCTTTGAGAACATGTACGAGGGCCTAACGGACATTGCATCCGCAATGAGCGGGTGGGAGTTCGAGGTCCCAAAAGTCGGGCCGCCTACCTTCTCCGAATTGTGGGAGAAATACTTTGGCGAAGTCTTCACCGCAGACCTGTTTGGCGATATCAAGCACATTGGCCTTGGCGGCTTCATCAAGGCCAAGATCGAGGAAATCTGGGACAAGTTTGTCGCCACACCCATAGGCCAGTGGCTTAAAGGTTCCGGCCAGATCGCGGCAATAGAGGAGTGGATCACCCAGATTGGAGACTTCCTTGAGAGATTCAAGGACCTGTTCGCCCTGTTCAAGACAGGTGAGAAGATAAAGGTCCTTGGCTTCGAGTTGCCATCGCTCCAAGAGATCTGGAGATGGATCAGTTGGTTCGGGGAACAGACAGCAGGGATACTTGGCAACCTATTCTCCATGCTAATCCCCGACTTGCTCACCGGGTTACTTGGTGGTGGTTGGGACAACTTTATGACCGACCTTGAGGAGTTCACCGATATTATCATCGGTTGGTTCCCAAGTATCCAGATGACAGGCGAAGAAGTCTGGGATTATGTCGGTCAAATCTTTGACTCGATTGGCGGCCTGGTAGACACCTTCAAGGCGAGTTGGGAAGAAGCCAAGCAAGAGTTCGCCGAGATTGTAGAGTGGATCAAAGCGTTACCCGGTGAAATCTCCACCTTCTTTGGTGAACTTCCTGGTAAGATCGTAGAGGCAATCAACGGGGTTGTTGAAGCCATCCTGTCACCGTTTATAAGTGCACACGATCAACTAATTGGCAACTCTATAATCCCAGACCTGATCAATGGGATTATTGCGTGGATCGCAGGGTTGCCAGCCAAGATCCTTGAGTTTGCCGGACAAATTCTTACTGCCGCAATTACCATAGGCCAGCAGATCTACACTGGCATCTGGACCAAGGTTGAGGAAATCATCCTGAATATCGCAGGGTGGTTTGGCACGATAGCAGAAACCATCCTGACCACAGCAGAGACGATCTGGAACGCTGCCTGGGAGGTCGGAAGACAAATCTACGCAGCTATCTATGACATTATCTTCAATGAGGAGACTGGCATCATCGCCAAGATCGGTGGGTGGCTCCAGTCAATCGCCGATGTGGTCGCGGCGGCATGGGAGGGCTTCTACAACGCGGCGTACTCCGTGGGCGAGAGCATTATTGGTGGAATCACAGACGCCATCAACAAACTCAAGTCCGGCCTTACCGGGATAGTAAAGGGGATCTGGAATGATGGCTTGAGGGTTGGATTCAACAAAGTTCTCAGTGGTGTAGCCAGTGCCGTGAATAAGGTGGTTGACATACTCAACTCTGCATGGACAGCGATGGGCTCTCCTAGTTGGGTTCCTGGGTTCCCGATAAGTCATGTTGGTGCCCCACAACTCCCGAAGCTACAGGCTGGTGGTGTTATCGTTGGCGATACCCTGGCCCAACTACACGCAGGTGAGGTCGTCCTGCCGCTTGATCGCCTGGAGTCTGTGATGCGTAGCCTGAATCTGTTGCCGCAACAGATGCCAGTGTTCGCGCCAGAGATGCACTTCTATGCCGGAGCAGAGCCACAACAGGTCGTTCCTGCCGTGAACTATGCCTATACCCTGTATGAGGAGCGCGTAAGGAGTGGTGTGTAGTGCCAAGGGTTCTATTCCAGCCATACACGATGGCAATACCCCCGATCAAGCTCGATGGAAAAGTGTACATCGTTATGACCGGGACGTACCAGCGGTTGAAGAACGAGAAGATTATAACGGCAAGGTACACAGATTCAGGCGGCATTGACCTGCAAAAGGTCAACACCGAAAAGCACAGGTGGAAGATGACACTGCTGGTCCCAACCTCTACCAGCAATGTCACAGTCAGTGGTGCCGCATTCTCAAGTTCAGACATGGGTACAGTCTCAGACTTGCAGGCGACGTTCGATAAGATGTCACCCGACGATCTCTTGGCGTTTTACGACATTGACCGTGAGTGGGTGTTTGCCGGGGAGGAACCATACAGTGTGTACATAGACAGTATGGACAAAAGGCCGCCAAACAACGATGACATTGGGACCTGGCAGGTACCGATCACTCTTTGGGGTTACGACAAGATCCCCACCGCACCCGATGGCGGTATGGATCTGGGTGGTTGGGTCATATTCATGGTTGGGTCTGGGTAGGTGGTAAGATGCCAAGCATAGTTGTTCAGAAGGTAACTGGCGCACTGACACCCATAAAGCTCGATGGCAAGATCTACATCGTTTCTGCCGGGTCTTACAGTATGATGGAGAACGAAAAGATCATAGCCGCGAGACACACAGCCAACGGCAGCATTGACATGCAGCGCGTGGAAACCAGCAAGCATCGCTGGTCAATGACCTTGATGGTTCCAACGTCAACAGACAACGTTACCATTATCGATGCCTCTTTTTCGGCGTCTGATATGGGAACGCTCTCTGACCTGCAAACCACCTGCGACAAATTGGCACCAAGCGACCTGCTAGATTTCTACAACATTGATTCAGAGTGGGATTTCTCCGGCGCTGTTCCATACAGCGTGTATGTTGATGGGTCGGACTTTCAATCCCCGAACAACAACGACATTGGGTTGTGGCAGGTACCGATCACTCTCTGGGGTAAGGACGCCTAATGATCACCATTAGCAATGACCTACAAACTGCGGCAGAAGCAGAGTCCAGGGCTCCTCTGTTTGGCGTGGATGTTATAAAGAAACGCCTTGATTTTGCTTTAACAGAACACGATCCTAGTTTGGCCAGCGTTGTGGTTCATAGGGTGGTAAAGAGTTCTAATGGATTCTGGGTTGCATCTGGGTACCCGACAACTGGTGTGCCGCCAACGACCATCTACGCTAAAAAGATAACAACCCTACTATCCTCAGATTGGGAAAGCGGATGGCAAACAGTTATAACCAATGTGCCAAATGCCCACTACCACGATCTGTATGTTGATGGCGACGATGCAGTTATTGCCTTTTGGGACGATGGCGCATCTGGCGAACCAGAGATATGGTACTCAACTAGCTCAAACGGTGGCTCAACATGGGGTTCCGCAACACTATTCCAAGATCCTGGACTTACATCAGATGAGGGTGTCTTATTTGTCTCCATTGAGGATGATGACCCACTAACTATCTGGTGGGCATGTGGTGCAGATTACAACTATCCAGATGAAGTTACTCTGTACAAAAAGTCTGGTGGGTACTCCCTTATAGATTTTACAGACCTGATATCAAACACAACCTTTGATTTCATGGCATCTGACTATGGCAACTCGCAATACTGGAAGAAGCATGGGCACGTTAGACCAATTTCCGGCGATGACTATGCCGTATTCCTTGCGTTCAACTCTATCAAAGGGTACAAGAACGAGGATAAATGGACAGGTGTGTTTTGTCTACAAGCTGTAAGTGAGCACAGCACAGGCTCGTCGTGCGTTAGCGCGGCAATGGGGTGCCTTGAAACAAACCTGGATTATACAATGCGCCTGTGTGGCTTATCGAGAGATACTTTTGGTGGCTACTATGTCGGTGGCGTACTTGAAACATACAACGAATATGCAGATGTTGGCGGTACATCTGAGGTAGAAGAGTTTTACATTTGCAGAACCAAGGATGGCATAGCTTATGAGTTAATCCCAACTAATGTTGACAGGATTTTTCTCAGCTTTTTCACATCTCTATACACACGTGGCCCAGATGATACTTATATATCAGGTGTGACAGAGGACACAGATGGCACCTTGGTATTTTTCATAACTTCTGGAAAAGGCAGCCCAAGATACACATTCATAATGACCACAGATGCATCATGGCTTGCTGGTGGTGAGACAGGTACGGCAGTAGAGGATGATGTTTTAGAGAACATAAGCATCTCACGCACTGCTGGCCAGGTATCCAAAACAGAGATTGTGCTATCTAATAACGGTGATACTTACACAGATAGCGCATTGGTCACAGAGGGGAACATAGTACGTGTTGAAGCCGGGTACAAGACAGCTTCCGGCGATGAATTGCAGCGTAGGTTCACAGGCGAGATAGTGAATGTGAACCAGGAATTCGGTGCAGACAAGAGGATAACTCTAGATGTGTACGACACTCTTTTTCCGGCGACGTTGAAAGCAGGTAGGGTGCATGTGTTGTTTGGTGGAAATACATTTATCGCAGACTTTTCACAGACAGACGATGACAAAAAAATCATTTCACAGAATGGGTTGTGGGCGATTTCTGGATCTTACCTACAACAAACATTGGCCAGCGAAAACGCATTTGCGTTGTGCGGGTATGATCCAGATGACTCGTACACCATTGTTGTGAAATTCAGAGTCAACACCAGCATTACAGATACAAGGACCGGAATCGTTGTTGGCTACGATCCAGATGAAGGTGGAAACATCTTATACACTGTGGTTTGTTACAACGAAACCACAGATAATATTGAGTATGGCTACGTTGACAATGAAGGGGTTTATAATCTAATCAGCACTGCTTTCAGTTCGCTTGGCTGGTCTGCCGATACCGATTATTGGTTGAGGGTTAATCGCAGCCACAACCTCCTGCGAAGTGTGTCTTACAAAACCTCTGAATCTGGTGAGTGGGAGTACAACGCCATTGTAGATCCAGAAGAGCTTGGGCCGAAAACATACCCTGGTCTATACTCATACTTGCCGAGCGCTTCTTCCAGCGCTTCTTTTAGCAGTGTGCTTGTTGTATCACACAGGAAACAACTAACTGGATCTGAGGTTATGAAGTACCTGGCCACATCATGTGGTATTGATACAGATGAAAAGGTAACAATCGATGATGGCTTTGCCGGATCTGCGTTCTCTTCCGACTGGACCGAGGGGCCTTACGGTTCATGGACGATAACCAGTGGGTACGCACAGGGAAGTGGGAACGCTTTGGACCCAACAGAGCCAGCAGAGGCGTGCGTAAACACATTCACTGCCAGCGATATCCAGGCGACAGCCTACCTTGAGCCGCAGTATGCACTGTCTGGAATCAGCCTGAGATCTGATTGCAATGAGAATAGATACGAGGGGGTAATAAACTACTTTGGGTACCAGATAGCCAAGGTAGTAGATGGCGTGAGGACGATCCTTGACTGGACATATGACAGTGGCAACACATGGTGGATAACAAGCTCTACCTGCCGGGTTGATTTTGCAGCCATAGGTCAGTGGTTGCTTTTGTATGTCAACTATGAACTTATAGGCATTGCTTATGATGACGAGTTTGAATCTGGCTTTGTTGGCATTATATCACTAGATGAATCCCCAACAAACCAATCGTACCATACACAATTTATTGTAGATGGGCACTATATCCCCATCCCAGGCATCATCACAATAGATGCAAAAGATACATTTATGAGTGTGCTTACACAAACGGCAGAGATGGTGCCGGAAACCCAATTCTTTTGCAATGAGGATGGCGCTCTTAGGTGGGGTATTTTTCCAGAGGATGGCACGCCAGATCTTGATGTTGAGAATGTTATAATTCAACAGCAGCAACTAAGGGGTGTGGATGCTGTAAGGACAAACAAATCACTAGTCGGTGATTTGCTTTATGCCAACACCAGGATCAGGCCATGGGCAATCAGGCTTTCGCGCCACGTGTATGACTCTGGAGAGAATAAATTTGTGAAGTCTGGTAAGATGGCACATGAGATTGTCAGGCAGGAGATCTTAGATTCACACAGAATCAAGGAGACATCGCTGGTTATTGCCGCGAATCCAGCCCTTGAGATTGGTGACATCGTTACGATGGTTGGTGGCACCATATACCTATCGGATACATTTACAGATACGACCAGTACACTCCTTGAGAATCACGATCCAGACACAGATCTGGCAGGTAACGGTTGGGTGAAAAACACCATACATTTCTCAGACAGCTTGGCAATCTCGGCAGATGACACTGTGGGCGCTGCCGTTCGGGGCTTCTATGAGGTTGATATAGAGCAGTCCAATCTCGTCGTCGAAGTAGACTTCAAAACAGCAAGCACTGGTAGTAATGCTGTTGGACTTACCTTTAGAGGAGATGGAACAGATTACCTCAGTATGTTTCTTATGACCTCCGGTGCCGTGTTAGGTGGCTGGCTTGATAGTAAGTCCTTCACACTAGATTTTGTCGATGGGAACGAATTAAGCTGCAATGAAATGTCGGGCGAGTGGTTGCACATGAAGGTTGTGATCGAGGATGATAACGTCTTCGGAATAATAACCGCAAGGAGTGAGACAATACTACTCTTTGGAACAGGTGTATCCGGTTTCACAGGGACCAGGGTTGGTATATACCTGGGTGGCCCAGGTGAGGCAGATGATCTTGTTGCCTACTCCCCAGATCAAAATGGTCAACTGTTATCGATTGTAGAAAGAATCGGTAGCTCGTATGAGATGGAGTTGCCAGATGTTATTGGCAACAGGGAGTATTGGTAGATAATGAAGAAGAGGGGTAATGTACAACAGGTATCAGAGATAGCCAGGTTTGAATCCAGGCTGATTGAGGGTTTGGTTGTTAAGGTTTTTATCCCGACAAGAACAGCACTGGTTAGGATTGACGGATCTAACCAGCAGACGATGGTTAATCTTGGACACGTTGATCCGTACCTGGTTGCCAATACAAATTCTAGATTGTTACTCTACAGATCTAGACAGGCGTTGTATGCCATTTCTGTGATGCAAGGCCAGTATGCACCATCTTCTGCTGGTGTTACTCTTGGTGATAGGTGGGGGAGCACAGAATTCGCCATTTACAGTTCGCGCACGTATGGCTCTCAATCATATGATGTTGCCGGAATTGACTCTCTTGGGCGCATCCGTGGATCTTATGTGACCTGTACTGGCATTACCTGTAACGGCAATATGGGTGGGTGGCTGCCATTTACCACCAAGGATTACCTGCCGAGCGCGATCACGGCAAGTCCTGCAAATATCTTCTCTTGCACAATCCCATATCCGATGACAATCAAATCCTGGGCACAGGCATATTATGTGGTCACTACCAACGATGGCAGCAATTATTGGACCATTGCCCTGATGGAAAACGATCTAACACCAATCGTGTCGATTGACACATCTGCTGATTCTGCTGATGTGTGGTGCAATAATCAAGAACACGATATAGATCATGGTGCTACCGTATCAGATATCGCTGTGATTGTTCGTGTTACAAAGACTGGTTCTCCTGGTGTACTATACCTTAATGGCCCCACGGTCTATGTGATATAAAAAAGCCCTGGCACCATTGCCAGGGCTACCTACCGGGTGAGCATCCAGTCTCACCCATATGACCAGCCTCTTATCACCCCCCTTCTCCTGAAAGGACTACTCCGGCTCTCCCCTGTCGCCTTCCGAAGCACAAGGTTGTACTCCAGAGTCATCAGCCCGAAGAACGTCCTTTGTTGGGATTTGGCCATCGATCTCTATGAAGAACTCTGGGAATATGTTGAGCCCTTTCTGTGTTGCCATTAGGGTTCTCTTACCCCCTCCTTTGATCAGATAGCCTTCATCGATAAGCCAGTGGATTCTACGGTGCGCGGTGTTTGTAGAAGCTGCACCGATGGCCCTCCTTACCTGGTCCACCGTTGGACCAGGTTGAAGTTGGCGCGCCATGGCTACGATGGTCATCATCTTGTCGTCAAACGTGTAGGCTCTTCCTTGTGGCATGTGTCCTCACAGGTTTTCCTCTGCCCAAGTTACCAGATCTTTCTCGTCAAAGACTGACTCTGGTACCTCTGAGTCTCGGATGTAGCAGAGCAGGTCATCGTACAGTTCTTGGTCTGCATGTGTGACAAAGAAATCCACAAGTTTGTCGTTGTCCCATATGTCATCAGGTCTTAGGTTGTCGCTGATCCAGTCGATGATATCGCCAAGTACCCACCTGCCGAAGGCTTCTCTATCTCGTGTTTGCAGTGTCTTTACCATTACCCCTCCACGAACGTGCGGTTCAGCGGCAGGGAGAGTAAGTCATCGCAACTTGTGAGTGGTAGCAACTCGAAGGTGCCGGAGACACTATAGCCATCTTCCTGGTACTCATCGAACTCCTCTCCCTGCTCCAGGAGGGCAAAGTATTCACCCTCTCCGCGTTCTGCCATAAAGTGTACCAACCAGATTCGTTTACCCATTACGTTACCTCCAGTGTGGATGAGTTTCCTGCCTTGCTCACCGTGATTGTGTTGCCCACTATACCGACTGCCTCTGCCACAGCGCCAACGTGGGAGATCACCAGGATTAGACCAAAGAGCCCTTGCAGTGAAGAGATCACTTCCACCACTGCCTCCTGGCCATCGCTGTCCTGGGAACCAAAGCCCTCGTCTACGGCCAACATCTCTATTGCCGTGGAAGACCTGCGACTGATCATCCGGCCAATGGCCAGGCGGATCGCAAGGTCTGCACGGAACCTCTCACCACCAGACAGGGATTCGATTGGGGCGACATGGCCATTGGAGAACACCACAACCTCCAGCGTTTCCACACTATCACCCTTTTGTGTCTGCCGCTGGCTGTTAAGCGCAATCTCCATGTTGTGGGCCATCACCTTGAGGAGTGCATTTGCATCCTCTTCGAGTTGTGGGATTGCCGCTTCGATCACCAGGGCTTGTGCCCCTGTCTTTGAACACGCCCTGACTAGGCAATCGCACACCGAACGATTCTCTTCCAACAGTCCAAGTTTGGACTTGTACTCTTCGATATCGGCAACGAGTGTTTCCAGCCGATCTTTCGCCTCTTCAATGCTGGCAATCTCCCTGTTTGCAGCATCGCGCCTGTGGCCAAGTTCGCCAAGCGCACCCTCCAGTCTGCCGATTTCCGTTTCCAAGAGGTCTTTTCCTGGGAGAGAGCCGATGATTTTCTCTAGCCCGGCAACCTCCCCCTCAAGATCCTGCTTCATCCTGATGCCCTTGGCAATGGCCGCCTCTTTCTCCTGTGTCTCGCCATCGATCTCGGCAAGCCTGGCTTGTGCAGCAAGAAGCCTCTCGTGTTGCTTGCCTGCATCCGATGCGGCGATCAGAGACTTTACCTCCACCATCCTGGACATGTCAAACCCAAGTTCGTCCAGTTCTCCCTTGGCGACCTGGGCACTTGCGATTGACTTCCTCAGTGAGTTTATTCCGGCAGAGACAGAGCGTATGTCTCCACTGGTCGAGACGATGTTGCCCTCGCAGCCAGAGATCCCCCTGCGTATTTCCTCAAGTTCTTTATCTGTGGCCATCACGGCAGAGAGTGTCAACCGCTCCTCATTCTTGGCATCTGCCAGTTCCGATTCCACTCTCTCTATCTCTGAGTCAAGATCGGCAAGGATTTGGTCTTTGTCTTCGAGTTGCGTGTTGCAGGTGGGACAGGCTGACTCTGGGCCAGATAGCTTCTCCCTTCTCGCCCTCAGACCATCCAGTCTTGCGCCAAGGGCTACCCTGTTATTGGATGCGGCTGTGTACTCAGCCCTGGCACTTTCTAGCTCTACCGCTTCCTCTTCCTCTCTACCCTGTAGGGTTTCCAGCCATTCCCTAAGTTCGCCAAGTTCATCGGTCAACTGTTCAAGTTCCAAGACCTGCTCTGCTTCTGATTCCAGATCGGTACTAAGGCTGGAAGAAAGAGCCTCTAGTCTGGAGTGCTCAATGGCGGCTTCGGATAGCTGATCCGCTTCCACCTTGAGTTGATCAAGAACCTCTTTTGCTGCCGTGATTTCCTCACCCTTATCGCACAGGGCTTGGGCCACTTCCCCTTGATCTGTGAGTCGTTCAAGTTCAGCACGTAGGGTTTCAAGTCTCGTCGCGTATGATTCCAGCAAGTCCTGCTTGCCGGATAGGTCTGTGTTGAGTACACCAAGGCTTTCTAATTGCTCTCTGTTTCCTTGAAGGGAAACCTCCACCCTGCCGATCTCCCGCTCCAACTCACCAAACCTTGCCAGCGCATCGGCGAGTACGGCTGCGATCTCGTGGGTTGACTTGCACGATAACCCATCCAGTGTTGCCTCCCTATCCTCCAGGAGGGATTGTACAGACGTAAACTCTGCCTTGATTTCTTTCAACTTGGCCCTAGCAATGGCCTCCAATCTCTGCAAGAATGACAGGTTGAGCATTTCCGCAAGTAGTTCTTTGCGCTCTCCCGGCCTTGCATTGGAGAACCTTGACGCATCCCCCTGCTGCAATAGTGCGCTACTGCTGAATGCATCGTAGCTCATGCCAAGCACGCGATTGATCTCGCGCTGTGTCTCTTTCATTGTGGCTTTGGTGAGGGGGATGAACTTCTCACTAGGGGTGACTACACTGAACTCCAGATCGCTGGAGCCCTTGCCGGATAGGTGCCGCCTTCGGATGATTGTGTACTCGCTGTTGTTGGCGGCAAACGAAAGCATGACAGCGCACATCCCTGTACCGCGCCTGACTACATCGTTGTGACTGGAGGTTCGTACCTGACCCCACAATGCGTATGTGATTGCCTGGAGTATGCTGGACTTGCCAGCACCGTTCGGTCCCACAATGGCGGCAATCTCGATCTCTGAGAAGTCGATCACTGCCTCTCTGTAGGACATAAAGTTGCGTAATTCCAACCGTGTTGGTTTCATGCGATTCTCCATGTTGCCATCGTTACCAGTGCGAGTATGATGGCCAATTTGACACCTAACTTCATAAGTGTGTAACCGTGCTCCCGCACAAAGCCCATTACCTCACGCCTGATCTTGTAGGTTTCCATCGCCACAAAGCACTCCCCGCACGTTTCTGTGTTGACGAAATCTATGTTGCCACAAGAGCTACAGATGTAGTGCCTGTGTACCTCATGCAACTCGCACAGTGGGCAGGAGATGTGGTACTCAACCCACCCACCGTGCAGAATTGCCTCCGCAAGCGCTCTATCGGTAGACTCTTTGAACTCGATCTCGAAAGGTTCTACCGATCTCTTTGTCATCCGATAGAGAACTCTCCCTCGATTGCATCCTCGTCCAGTGCGTTCATTGGCCTGTGGCACGAAGGGCATTCGTGGAATGAGATGTTACCAGTCTCGGCAAACTCGTCGGCCATGTGATACGCCTGGTACTCTACCTCCTCCCGGCGCTTCCACTGCCGCCTCCGGCCCTGAGTCATCTCCCCGGCAGCAAAGGCCACAGCCTGGATGACCCAGAACAGATCGGCGTGTGCGCCATTAGCTTCCCACCACTCTCCTGCCGCCTGGGTTGCATATTCTGGCAGGGCCATCTCACCACTCATAACCTGCAACATGCGCTGGACATCATCGATGGAGACTTCCTGGAACTCAACCAAGCGTTGTGACACTGCCGATGCAACATCGTGCAGTCGGTCGATTGCCGTAGAGATCCCATCAGAGAGGGCTTGCGGCATCAGGAACCCGGCGCTGTGCTGGAACACTGGCTGATGATCCAGTGTGTAGTTCCAGCAGGCCGTTCGTGTCACGCCAGTACGGATAGAGAGCCCACCACTGCCGCGCTCGTCGTTCTCGATGACGATTGCTGTCAGTGCCTTGCCGCCACTGCCAAGATCGTGGTACCAGTCTTCGTCCACGATTCGCAGTGACAACTTGCGATCCGCAACGTTCCCGCGATTGACCAGTGCCGTTTCCGGCAAGGTGTCCCGCAACGCCTCTATCACGTGACCACTGAGTACCGGGAGACGGTCTTCTGTGATGAATGCCTGGTACATGGTGCCCCGATCCCCACGCTCGACACCACGTGCGATGATCTTGTCCTCTGCCTTGTCCGTCTCGGCAAGCCTGGCCAACATCATGGCACGCTGCAACTCTGGATGTTTGTCGAACTTCTTCATGGTCCTCACGTCCAACCCGACGAGCCCGAACAACTGCTGTGCAGCATGGCCGGAGAACTGCACCTGACCATCATCGGTCTGCATTGTCCTGCCGCCTGCATAGCCATCCACAAGCTCTTCGAGGGTTGCCACGTTATCGCGGATTCCTCGCCCTGCCGCGATTGCCAACTCGTTTGCAATGTCGTGAAACCTATTCATTTCTTTCCTCCTATGTCAGTGATTTTCCTGACAGGACTACCCCTGCCAGATAGTGATCTTCCCTTCGACTGTCAATGTCCGGCTCTGCAAGCGGCAGATCATACTCTGTGTCACAGGTGAGACAGTGCACGTCATACTCTGCATCCTCCAGCCATTGTAGGCAGTCCACATCCCTCTCACCGCAATTGGGACAGCCGTGCCCAATGGCAACTAGGTTTTCTTCACTTTCGCAGTGTGGGCACTGTGCTGGTATCTCGATGTGTGCATCGCCAACCATTCCTGGGAACTCTGCACTACAGTGCTCACAATGCCAGCCTGTACTACCATCGTGTAACGTGCCGTGCACTATTCTCGCCATGTCACGCTCCTAGTGCGTATGACAGGCCAGAGATTGTGCGGAAGATGTAGCGATCTGAGGAGAAGGTGTCAATGCACCCCTCTTTGTGCGCCGTGGCTATCTCGTAGTTGTGTTGCGCACGCATCATGTCGATCCACAAGCCATGCAGCTTGCCGCCCTTCGCCCTCTCTTGGTGGATTAGATTTTCGGCGTTCGCCTTGCGCTCAACAGCATTCTTTCCTGCCGCACGCTCATCGGTGGCCAACATCGCCCTCTCTTCCTTGTCGTAGGCTTCGCGTGCGAACTTGAAGACCTTGTGAGTCTCAACCTCATCTTTCCTGGCCTGTATCAGTGCTTCCTCAGATTCCCGCAAGCGCGTTCGCATCCGCAGGTAGTCTTCGTACAGATCAGCCCTCATCTGCTGCACTGGCAGGATCTTTCCCTCTACCCTTGCCAGTCTTTCCTCAATCGATGCCACTGTCCCTCCTCTCGTACTCTGTTACTTTCAACTTCTTGTCCAGCCATCCCCTGGCACCATCGCTGAGTTCACGATAGTTGGCTGCGGGGATAAGGATACCATCCCACATCTCATCGCAATGGTCGAAGGTGAGCCATATGTCACCATTGCCAGCCTCGAACACATTCACATCTGGCGCGATTCCAGTGTCAACCACAATTGATCTTAGTGCGTCTGCCGGACTTAACTGCTCCGGTGGATCGATGAACACTTCCTCGATCTTGGCGTTTACCCTCTCCTCGATTGTGTCGCCAGGTGGTAGCTTTTCGATTACCTCTGGAGGGGGTAGCTTTACCTCTCCAGACCTGCCATCGATATCGATCAGTTTCCGCACGTGCTTTAACCTTCTGACACCCACATCGCTGATCTTCTCGTTCGTCCAGCCAAGATGGCGCATTATGGCAATGGTGCCAAGGTGATCGTAGGTGCTGGACATGCTGATGTTATTTCTGCGGCAGAAGAGATACATGTAGTCTTCTTTGAATCTGGGCCGCTCGTAGTCCTGTAGCATAACACCATCCTCATCAATGGCGTACATCCACAGGCCATCATCCCTGATCTCGGTGAGTGCCAGTATTGCCCGGTCAAATGCCTGCCTGCTAGTGTGCAGGTTTTCACTGGCCACACTCTCTAGCTCTGCCAACCTATCCTTGCCCTGTTGCGTGGTGATGATGTCGGTTGTCATTTTTTCTCCTCATCCTCTGCTTTGTCTTTTTCCTCACCCCCTTTGTCATCTTCTACCACATCTTCCTCTGCCTCTTCTGTTTCTTCTGTCTCCTCACCCTCCTCGTCTTCTTTTTCTTCTTCTTCCTTCTCTTCGCCGGATTCCTTTTCTGCACCTTCTCCTTCTGCGCCTTCACCCTCCTCACCTTCTTCGTCTTCTGGCTCAATGGCATAGACCATGTTCCACCATTTCTCCTCGATCAGGTCTTCCACCGACAAGCCATCGGCGTAGGCGATGCCCATAACGCCGAACAGGTGTTGGGTCAACTCGGCCATCTCTTCCTTGGTGAGTTCTGCACTGACAGCATCCGTGCCGATCTGGATGTACTCCAGCATGAGAGAGACGTGGCGTTTGGTTAGCTGGCTGAGTGGTACGCCAAAGATATCCATTGCCCGGCCATCACACGCAGCCCTGGTCTTGAAACCAGCCTCCTTCATCTTGACTTCAAGTTCCTCGATCTCTTCGCCGTCTGCGTTGAGCAGGTCGGGCTCCTCGATCTCAACATCGCCACCATTGCCAGCACTCGCAGACGATGCAGCCTCGATCATGTTGGCAGTCATTGCTTCCGGCAGGCCAAGAGATTGTGTCATCATGGCGCTCAATCCCTTCATGGCCATCTCGCCCATGGCACCACCAGCGGCCAGTGCGCGCCCCAGGTCAAACTCGGCGCGATACACAACCCACGGCTGTTGGAATTCCTGCGGAGTGTACAGGTTGCGAATCCGGCACTTGCTCCTGATCGCACGTAGTGATGCACCTGTCTCGGCGCGACTCTCTGCGTGCCGGAAGGTCATAGTCCAATCCTTCATCGCCTTGTTCTCGATCCACTCCTCCCAACCCTTCTTGTCGTCCTTTTGCGGATGCCACGCCTTGAGCCTCTTGTCGGGCTTGGAGAGGATGTAGTCTGCGCTGTCACGAGCCCTTTGCCGGGCAAGCATAATGTACCCACCATCGGCACCATCCCGGCTCTCCAGGCGCATGTCCAGGGGGTATGTCTTGATGATGGTCTTCTTCTTGCCATCCGCGCCCTCTACCACTGCCTTGATCTGCCACAGGATCTTGGCCGGGTGTTCGGTTGGCAACGGCTTGCTCTCAACAATCTCGATCCCGGCAGCCTCGGCGATTGCCTCCAACTGCATCTTTGAAAGCATCATCTTGGCGTTGTCGCCCCACCCAGACATACGGTGTGCATCGTCTGGGCTGAGATAGACCTGTGCCCTCTTGATTGTGTGGAAGGGTGTTACGTGAACATTCTCCTCCCACGGAACTACCATGTGTCCTGCTGTTGGCATCTTACATCCTCCTCACTTGGTTTGATTTGCCACCATCTTTGATAATCTCCAATTCTGCCTCTGCCGCTTCCCATGTCGGCATGTAGTTTGTCTCCCTGCCCATTGGGCCATCGTTCTCACAGTAGTACCCCAGATAGAATCCGGCAGGGGTGCTCAACACTTCCAGTTCCATCTCATCGCCACACAAGAAACATGTGGCACCGTTGACACCAAGTAACTCTCCAGGAAAAGCCATGCCCTCTCCTTATTATATTCCCCAAGAAATAGGGGTTTGTCACTATTTGAACCTTCCAGGCGCAGATGCCATAATGAAGTGCCTGGCATCGTTGCTGTCAATGAACCACATCATTGGTTCGCCATCCCGCGTGGCAAAGCTCACCCTGTATACTTCCGCATCAGATAGCATACTGAGTGCCCTTGACAGGAAGCTGCACAGGAATGTGATCGGGGCAGAATCGCCCGGCGCAATATCAAACGCGGGTATGGTTATGTCCTGACCAAGAACCTCCCCCCTGATCATGCCGGAGCCTTGGATTCTGATCTCTGCCTTCGAGTTGTCGTCATCCAAGGATGCGGCTTTGCCTGCAACGAAACCAAGTCTTTTGATCCCGGCCTTTGGAATCTCCAGCACGTTCTCATGTGTCTCTGTGTCAAAGAAGGCGCATATACCAGTGGGATCTGGGCAGGCCATTGACGAGAACTGAACCCTGGATGGCGCATCCCTCGATGCTACTTCAACCCTGCCCTCCTTCACCCCAATCTTGATAGCTCCGGTTATGCCGCCAAGTGCCTGGGCCAACATCCTTGCCTCAATGGAGATTGGCGCGTCAAGGCTCACACCATCAACCGTCCTCCTGTACCCTACATAGCTATCGGTTCCCATGACCATGACACCACCCTCTGCCGGAACGATGTGCACAGAGGACTTGATCGGCAACCCTGTCTTCTCGAACGGTTGTGTGTGCACCGATGCGGCAAGTAGGATGTCTTTTGTCAGTGTCACAGGGTGCTTCATGTCCAACAGTACGGGGAACTGTGCCTCTTTGACCGTACCAATCCCAGGACTGGCAAAGTCTTCATAGGCTAGTATCAATTTTCTCTTGGCCAGCGAAATGTCGAGCCAGCCATCTGTCTGCCATGCGAAGCCGTTGAGTAGTGAAGCTCTGGTGATCACATCGCCGTGCTCAACGTCAAATGCGTTCACGGCAAGCACACTGTCTCCATCCAGGATCGTCGTTCTGATCAGCACGTAGTTGTCAACTGCGCGCAAGCGTACAAGGCCACTCACATCCACACCAGTAACCCTTGTCCACTTCATTGCCTGTGCGATTGCTGTGCTGAACTCCCTTGAATCAACCCTCGCTTTCATTGTGAGCCTCCATAATGAACTGTTTTGTCCACCTATTCAAAGTCTGCCGGGATGCACCTGTGTACCTCTCCATGTGCGTTCCAGACAGACCTATGTAGTCATCTTCCCTGTTCAGTATTGCCAGGATTCTTGCAGCAAACATCGCCTTCCTTCTGTGTGTACCAGATATCCAACGCTCTGCCACAACCCTGACATACTCACACCTTTCGTCCTTTTCCTCTTCTTCATCGAGCGCTAGTGTATCAAACCATTCCCCCTCCTCCCATGACATACGTGCACTCTCTCGGTACACATTTCCCAGAAACCCATTCAGTTTTCTCTTGGCTATCATCAACAACCACTGGTCCCAAGAGCTAGTCTTCCTTGGTCTAAACGATGGGAAACTGTTCCAAGCGCTGGCGATTGCTATCTGGTATACATCCTCTGCGTCCTGCATCCTGACCTGCCGGGCCAGTATGTGCAAGATGCGCGAGTTGTATAACCCTTGTGCAACAGCCCTCTCCGTCTCGCCGTAATCATCCAGTAGTTCGGTGAAAATCTCCCAACCGATGATGATTGGGTCTGAACTCTCTGTTAGAAAGAACGGCAAATCGTCTATTGCCTGCGCTGCGATGTACTCTACACCAAACAGCTTGCCCATATGTCTCAGGATATTTTCTGCTGGCTGCGTATCCATTACTCACCCCGCGAACATCTTTGGCTTGAAGTTTGTGTACAACAGTTCGGTGCGCTTGAACCTGCCCTGTTTGACCGGGGAAACACTGTAGTACGGTTCCATCGACATGTGCCACTTGGAAACTGGCCCATAGGTTTCTCGCGCCAACTGGTGATCGTTCACGGTCATAATCCACTTGCCGTGGTAGTGCTCCAGGAACTTGGCCAGGTCTGGGTGATGAAAGTCCACACCGTAGTCTGCCGCACTGTCGAACCATGGAGGATCGAAGAAGGCTATATCAGCCTGTGGGCATAACCTGTAGTCTACCGTGAAGATTTCCGTGCCGTGCAGCATATTGCTGATGACACGCAACTTCTGCTTGTACCCCGGCAGGCGTTGTGGCCAGGTCTTCCAGCGATCTCCCCAGGTAAGGTATGGGTGTCCATCCTTCTTCTTGACTACGCCATTGTAGCACAGAATCAGCGCTGCGTACCAACTGGCGGCAGTGAATGGGTCTGCATCCCAGGTGTGGATGACCTGTTGAACCTCCAGCAACCAGTCCTTAACCGGGACAATTTGATCCAGTTCGCCGATCACATCCTCTGGGTGGTCCTTCACCTGTTGGTACAGGTTGGTGTGCAACCATTCCAGGTCAGAGATGAAGGCCCTCTGTGGCGCAAGCTGGAAGAGTACGGCACCAGAACCAACCATCGGCTCTGCGTAGGTGTCGAACCCTTCCCGCCTGGCCATCTCTGCGATCATCTTGGCGTACTTGCCGCTGGAACCTGCGTATGGGAAGAATTTGTTCATTCCACTTCCTCGATAGTAGATGTCAGATCCCTGGCAAGTTCGAGCACATCTTCTGCCATGTCCGGCTCTTGGAGGTTGAGCCACGTGTCCAACATGTCGAACGGTCCCATCTCTGTGATCGCCTCACCAACCCTCTGCCGTACATCCCTCTTGGGCGGCAGGGTGACAATCTCGTGCCACGCACACTCTGGGATTTCTTCTGGATCGGGATCATCGTGCTCTTTCTTGATCTGGAGAAAGCTACCATAGAAGTGCCCTTGTGGTTCCAGGCCATCCAGTTCTTCCACCGTGGTTTGTACAAAAACCGGGGCATCAATCTCTTTGAGGATCGGGGCACCATCGAAGATGAACAGGGTTTTCTTTTGGCTAGCCTCGTTGAAGGATACAGGGCAGGGCGATCCTACATAGTAGGCGTTGTCCGTGCCCTTCACTGGCTGTGGCTTGTGGATGTGACCAAGTACGCACAGATCGAAGTCGCTGAACATGTCGCTTGTCCAAAGTACATCGTTGCCCAGGACCGTGCTGGCACCATCGTGGTACTCGGTGCCAAGTGCCGTGCAGTGGGCCAGCAAGATGCTGTACTTCCCCGGTTCCAACTGCGCTTTCAGCAAGTCCAGCAACATGCGGATTGCTTTCGAGTTGTCCTGTGCGTCTAGTCCAAAGCTGGACAATGATTTTGCGGGGAGCCAGGGCACACAACAGACCTGGAACGTGTTGCGCTGGATGACCTTGGGCTCTTTGATCAAGGTCACTCCATCGTACTCGTCAAACACATCCAGTGTCGTTGCCTCCCGGCTGCCGATAATGTCGTGATTGCCAGGGATCATGATCAGTTCCGCATTCAGGCCAGATATGATCTCGCCAAAGTCGGCATAGTCCTGTGCCGTTGGCGTCCTGGTCCTGAATGCATCCCCGGCAAAGAGGTATACATCGGGGTTTGTCTGCATCGCCATGTGCATGACGTGTGCTTTCAGCAGGTCCACAAGTGGGCCTCTGATTGGGTATCTGTAATTGCCGATGTGAAAGTCGGCGAGTCCGATAACCTTCGGTATTGGGCGGTACACATCGTAGCCCATAATCTCTGATCCAAGTGTTCGCTGTCCAGGAAGTGGATCTGATTTAGCCATTAGTCTCCTCCAGTCTTTTTCGTTCCTCTATATATTCCCCGTACAACCGCATTCTGTCACCCCTTGACCACTCAATATTCAGAATCGCCTGTGCCCTGCCGGGCAACTTCTTCATATTCAGGCTCAAGATGAAACCCATGACCAGCGTGATCCCGTAGTGGCCAATCAGGTACAACATGCACACATCGTCCACGTTCTTGGTGTTCTCGTGGCACTTGGCGTGAAGTGCGACACAGTTGATTGGGCTGAACACTCGCGTGTCACCCGGCAGGTCGCTGCGCTTTATGATGGCCTCGTGCACCTGGGCATCGCCATACATGCCATGACCACACACCACACAGACATTCTCTTGCCGCTGCACACAGATGTCCCTGAGAGCATCGCGCTCGGTGATCTTCTCATATATGGCCTCGGCATCCAGCACTGGTTCAAGGTTATTCTCTATCAGCCAGGTATCGCGCTGCACAGATGTGTGTTCTGGATCGAACCAGATGCCACAGCTATGGCAGTCCACAAGACCCTCGCCATCCACGATAGGGTTGTCGCCAAGGTCTGCCTTGCAACTAGGGCATATCACTGCTACCTCCTACCTGCAATGCCGCGCTTCAACACATCTAGAACGTCTGTGTTACTCAGCACGGATTCGATTTGGGTTTCCAGACCTACAAGGAACTCAACCACAGCCTCCGGCTTGCAATAGCTAGGTATGTAGATGTAGTAGTTGTGTGGCACAGATATGTTGTCCCTCAACTCTACCAACACACCTTCCTCGCCGATGTGTGCGGCAATCTGTCGTGCCAGCTTTGCACAATCAAAGTCGAGCCTGGTCTTCACGCAGAAGCATAGTGCTGCCACATACTCTGCATCACCCAACTTGATGTTTGCGTTTTCCATTCTATTCCTCCATCATCTTGGCCATTGCGCCCTCGACATCTCTTGGCCTGTCGATTAGGACAGAGCAGGCGCGCATAACCATCTGCACATCTTCTTTGGAGACATGCGGTAGCTTGCCGCAGAAGTAGTCGATGTGTCTCTCCCACTCCCCCACTGCGTGCATCATGAACTCGTAGGAGCCCGGTTCATTCGGGTTATGGATGGTAATGGTGACGTATGGTGGATCTAGTGAGCCGGGTACAACTTTCACCAGGTCATCCTTTGGCGCGGCAAGCCAGGTGATTGAGAAGTTGTACCACACCCCATTGCCGGGCTCCAGGTGGTACCGCCGATGCGGCAGGGTAACAAGGTTTCCTCTTGGTTCAGCCATTGCTTTCCTCCTTCCAGTTATGTCCATCGTTGTCCACACACCCATGATACCAATCGTTCACCGGGCCATTCGTAGATGCTTTTCTGCCACATCTGCCACACTTGTAAACCCGGTTCGGCAGTGGAAGTTCAGTTGACGCGGTAGATGTAGTACCACTCATCGTACACTATCTCCTCGTCTTCATCCTCAACGTTCAGATGTTCCTCTCTTTCCTGGCCATCGTAGTTGGAAATGAAGTTGCCGCGACCGTCTGCATCTATGGCCGCATCCACAAAGTCCCTCATGCCGCACGTGGTGTCAACCATGGCGCGGAGCGCATCGTTGGCATCCTCGCACAACTCCTGCAACTTCTCGAAGGCTTCATACGGCATCTTGGTCATAGTGGAGAGAAAGTCTGCATTGAACGCCCACAGGCTTTGCTCGATGTAGTCGTATGCCCGGTCCTCTGCCTCATCTTCGGTGAGCACAAGGTACTCGCCATCATCAACGTGCATATCACTGCGGCGATCTTCTACCTCCTCACCATTGAAGGCGGCACGGATGGCGTACACATGCCAGGGATCTTCCTGGTAGCCATGGTCTGCAATCAGGTGCCACAGGTCATTCTCTTCCACATAGAAATCCTCGAAGTGCAAACCGTTGGCCTTGATCTTGCCCTTCAACCTATGGTACACAACCATGTACCTGGGGCTCATCTTCTTGATCCCATCCAGGATGATCTGGTTGCTCCGCTCCACCCGCTTGCCGATAAGCGTCTCTGCCGCTTGTGAATTGCCCTGGCCAAGCACGGTGAACACATCGCCGGGGTCCATCCCACCACCATACTTTCCGGTGTTGTACTCTGGATGCTGCTGGAGTTTCCACAACATCTGATCCATATACTCTTCATCGTCGATGGTGGCCCACTCCTGCCAGGTCTTGATCTCTGGATCTATCTCGGCAAGAAGGTTGCGCAATCCATGAGCCCTCTTGATCCAGTGAGAGGGTGGCTGTCCAGATTTCTTTGTCCTTGGGTTGATGGAGAACATACAATCGTCGTATGAACTCTCTTCGATTTCCTCAACGTCGCACCTAGTGTACTGTGCTAGTGCCATCTTTTTCAGATCGATATCGTCAAACATTACCCTACCTCCCACGGTCTTCCTGATGCGTACCCGATATACTTTGCGATTTCCATTGCCGCCCTGTCCAATGCGTCAATCACTTCTTCTGTTAGCTGATCTGCGAGATAAGACAGGCGCGTGGCCCTATCCACGATTGTGCTGCTGGAACAGTCCACGTCATCTGTCATCTCTGCGATCAGGATTTTCAAGTATTCATCTGGCCACTCGTCAACAGCCCAACCCTCGTACAACTCCTCCACCCATGCCGGATAATCTGTCAGTGGCACCTCGTCAATTTGGGGGAACAGCATCGAGTCGAAGAGCCTGTTGACTGCCTGCTCCATCGTCTCCCCGTACCACGGTCCCTCTCCGGCAAGTGAGGCTTTCCATCGCATCGTATCGTCGCGGTATCCCTTGTGATCCAGTGCTGTAATCTGGAGTGGGTACCGCTGGCTCTGGAGCCATGCCGCTTTCTGTTCCCATGTCATCTTGTCATCGCTCACGGTTGCCCTCCTTGTATCGCTGTCGTCTCATAGCCAGCCCACAATCGCCAGAATAGGTGTCACAATACTCCTGTTGTGGGTGTTCTGGAGCAAACGGCTTGCCGCAGAATCGGCAAGTGCGAAGCTCCACCGGAATCGTGTAGACTTTGTTGTTCACGACCACAATCGCAACGCTGCTGTTCCTCAAGTCCAAGTCTGGACTAGGGCCAGGCGCGTTTTCCAATTGCAGGAGAATGCCGATCAAATTAGTTGGAATCGTGAGATTGGCATTGCTTGCGTATACTCTGAGAGTGGATGCGGGGTAGCCCAAAAACTTGCCCATCTCAGGCCAAGTTACCCCCCACATTTCTTTCAGTTTACGCAGCATTTCTCTGGCTTTCTCCTGCTGTCCAGAAAAACCATCGTTTGGGAATACTAGGATACTCATCACCCCCTCCTGGAGCCCTTTAGCGCGTGTTAGCGCGCCATATCTGTCACAGTGTTTGTCACAACTCCCGATACCACCACTTGCCGTAGTCATAGTGACACCCTGTGACCTTCTCATCCGTCCTGACGATCATGGTTGGCGTGTCTGCCGCAAGTCTCTTCTTTACATCGCCGAACGGAAGACCTTCCTCGATGTAGAATACCCACTCAAGTTCTAGTGGGCCAAGTTGCCCGAAGCCGCCATACATAGCATCGCCGTACTCTATGATCCAGGTTGGATCTTGTACGATGCTACCCTGCCTGCCGTGCGCGTTATATGTTCCCTTCACTGTGTCCTCCTAATACCAACCAACCAAGGCGTTGACGAACTCCAGGATTGCTTGGTCATAATCCTCATGGAGGATCACCCTCCACTGCCACGCGATTGCCCACTGTGCCGCTGTCATCTTGGGCTCGATCTCCTGGGCCAACTTCAACCATTTTTCTTCTGGCGCGTTGTTTGTCCAGAGATTATCGAACCAGCCGATGTATATCGGCTCCTTTGTCTTGGCCATCAATTTGGAGATTCTATCTTCCATCCCATCCACTAATTGGCTAAGATCGTATATCTCAAGGATTCCCTTTGTCTCCGGTGTGCCCTCTGGGATGTATAGCCGTGTATCTCCACTCATTCTAGCACCCCATTCCACGTGCTATCGACGAACCCACAACACCGCTGGATGCCTGTGTACATACTGTTATCGTCGCCTAGCTCTCGCGTGTCAACCTGGAAATCGGCAATGGTGTACTCGTTCATACTAGATGCACCATTCACATAGTCGTGCAGAATCAGGCACGCACCCTTCTTCAAGGTCATCTCGTCCCGCAACTCGCCCTTGATGACCAGTTCGAGTGTGTCTGCGCCATTCAGCATGACGTACCAGTATCCAGGGTAGAAGGCGTTGATCCAGCCCTCTGCGATGGACTTGGGGGAGAGTAGTGGCGTCCGGCCTTCGATGTTCGGCCACTCAATCTGCGGCCAGAACACAGCCATGTCTGCCGGGTTGATTCCGAAGAACTCCAACTCCTCCGCAACATCGTCATAGTCTTCCCAATGGATGATATGCTCGACCGGGAGCCTGATGGTGAGGTAGGCCCTGGTGTGCCTGGCCATCCGCACCAGGTCAATATTGGTCGGGGGGTAGATCCCATAGTCTCGCATCGTTTCGGTGTCGAAGCCAAGGTCCAGATCCTTGATGGCTTCCTGCATTATCGCATCTCCCTCTGCCCAGGTGTACTCCCCTGCGCCTTCCCACAGATCATCGTACACCCGCATCCGGCCCTCTTCTCCACCGTAAAGAAGCATCTCGACATGCTCCTGGCAAAGTCCGTCATACGAATCCCAATAGGGCTCAATGGGATATTGGTCAACGTACTTCTGCGCTGCTTCCAGTTGCAGGTTGAACCACCACTTCTTTCCAGAGCGATGTTTGTGGTACTTGCCGTAGAGATTGCCACCCTTGCAGTACGGGCACTGACCTTCATCGGTAGTCGGCGGCAGGTCTTCTCTCAAATGCCTTTTGCACACATAGATGTAGCCCGGTCCTCTGTACATCATTTCTTTTTCCTCCGTTTCTTGTTCAACTTCCCTTTATCTTTCTTCCACTTCTTCCTTCGCTTCTGTTCATCCTTCCACCCACGAGATCCCCTGGCGTTAGTCGCTGGCATTTCAATCCTCCTCCACAAGATAGTCGTAAAAGCTGGCCCAATCCTCCAAAACGCTCCGGCAGCCGCCATGGTGTTCCAATGCTTCCTTGACATAAGATTCACCATCACCAGTCAGTGGGTTCTCAAGGAACAGGTGGCAGCAATCGCAATGCTGTGGCGAATCAGCTTCTCCACCACCATCTGGGTATGGGCCTTTCGGGTACTCATCCGAATCGTACTCTGCTTCTGGATAGCCTTCATACTTCCAGTCTAGCTCCACCTTGATTGCCGTTATGCAATCCTTACAGTAGAGTGCGGCACGGTACATGTATGCATCCATTACTCCTCCTATCTCGGCAGTGCGGAACCACACTGCCAGCACATCCCGTTTATGGTGTTCTTCGCTGGCATCGGCTTGACGTGTGCCCCACACTTTCGGCACTCGCTGAGATCAAAGAACTTGAACACTTTATCCCACGACCAGCGCATCCTACCGCCGATTTCAGCTATGAACAAGTCAATGATCGGCCAGGCATCAAACCAGGGGAAGCCTCGCCCATCCCCCTCAATCAGGTATTGCGTGTTCCACACTGGCTTAAACTCGCCGGATGTGACATACAGCGAACCAGATGGAAACTCAACGACCGGGAGTAATTGAAACGATCCACGGTTACACGACAGGAAATCCATCCATGCAGCGCCAGTGCCGCGCATATAGGTCAAGTTTACACGTTTGGCAATGTACACCCTGTAACAGAACTGCCACAAGAATTGATCGCTGAATTCCTCTGGATACTTTTCCACCATCCAGCCATTCATTTCCCTGCCGCTGTGTGGGTGTTGATGCCTGAATCTGCCACTTCTTAGAAACTCCTCCCTGTCAAAGGAGACAGGGGCCATTTGCGATGCCGTGACCATTTTCCACGCATTAGCCATCGTCGCCCTCCTTCCCATACTCCCCAGGATGGTACTTGTAGGTATACACCGTGCTCCCATACATGTGGAAAATCTCTTGCACTCGCTCACCCTTTGCGATTGGCGCTGTAAGGTGCTTTTTCAGGATTGCCATCTTCTCCGGCAGAAGGGCCATCTCTATGCACGAGATCTCAATTATACCGTGCATCCAATCCACCGACTCGACAAATGGCATTTCCAGCAAGCGATGCCCAACTACCTGCGCATCGTCGTAGCCAAGGTGGTCCATCAGATCTGTTCTCAGTGTAACAGATGAAACTTGCAGCATTTCGCCCTCCTAGAACGGCAACCCAATCTCAATGTCCATCAAGACAACGTGCACTGACAGGTTTTCTTTGCAGTACGGGCAACTGAAATCTAGTTGATAGTATGGCGGCCCACCTTGCGGCTTGTAGCGCCTTAGTTCGATGTAGTCGTCGGCAGCAAACACTCCTACTATATCCTTACGGCAGACTGGACACCACTTTCCCTGTGCCGCATCCCCGCTTTCGGCAGAGGACTTGAGGGCATCTAGCTCTTGCTGGAACATCATCGAAACGTTGTCCAGGAAAGACGCCACGTTCTCCGGTCCTGCGTTTTGAACCAGGAAATCCCAATGTTTGATACTACTCACAGTTATCCTCCTCAATATTGATCCTGATTGTTGTACCAAATGGACCACGGCACGATGTGTGCACATAGCCAACGCATAGGTAGTCCACCGTAATAGAGATTGTGCTGTTGTGCCAAAACTGTTCTACAACGGTAAAGGTGTATTCTTCGGCACACAAGATGTCGCCCTTGAACTTGCGTGTATTCTTTCCCCTCTCGCCAGATGGAAGCTCTATATCCAGTTCCACGTCGCATCCGACTAGTGCACAAATCTGCTTCCTAATTCGCTCTGTCACGATTCCCAACCTCCTATCCTGAACCCGCACCAGAAGCCATCGTAGTATTCAGGGCTATCATCGTCAGGGTGTGGTGTGTCATAGTCCTCACCCAATCCGGCGCTATACCCGCTCTGGTATCCGTTGAGCAAGCCACGCTCTCTATCTGTCAGATCTTCTTTGTCCCACTCTTTGGATCTGGCGGCAGATAAGTCATCCTGGTCCTGCCGTTCAATCACCCACTTTGCTTCTGTGAACTTGCTGGTGTCAAATCCCCTATCCTTGAACAGCCTGGCCGCGTTCTCCAGAGTTGTGATGGCATCGCTCCTGGAGCCACACAGATCAATTGTCCTCTCGGCGATTGCCTCCTTGCTCGGCGCTGTGGCGACCATCACCAGAAAGCCCATCGCATCTTTCAGTTCCGGTTTTTTCTCAGCATCCATGCTTTTCATACCACCTTTCCTTTTCCTCTGCCGCTTTTTCTGTCGCCACTTCCAATGCGATTTCCAGTGTGGCGTGTCCCATGAACTTGCCAACCGTGGTCACATTGCCAAGTGTGTCCATCTTACGCACGGTGTAACCGCGATCTGGCCTGTACGATCCACTGCGTGGCGGCTGTTCGGATGTGATGAAGAACCACCCGGTGATCCCGGTTCGCACATGATTGTAGACGTAGCTGTCGAAGAATCTCATGGCACCCCTACTAAAGAAGTGGCCGCGTGCCATCGCTCTCAACTCACTCATTTTCTTATAGTGGAGCATCTTCTACCTCCAGCTTTTTCGCGTGTACACCATCGATGATGCTTGCCGCCCGTTTCAGTTGTTCTATTGCCTCCCAGATTCCGTTGTAGGCTGCGTTTCTCCACTTATCTTCGCTGGCACCTTCTTCTGCGTGGTACATGGCATCGTCAACGATCAGATAGATTGGATCGTCTTCGTCAACTATGCCAAGCACGTTCATGGTGTGCTCGATGAGAAATTGCCTTCTTTTGTCTACGAAAATCATCTCAGCCTCCTATTGATCCAATCCCACACGTTCGCGCCAAACACAGCGCCTATTGCCGACTCGAAGATATAGGCTTGTAGATTTTCCTGGGCACCCAGGTCATCCCCTGCCACTGCCTCAATGTACGATTCTGCAAGTTGCTGAACCGTTGACCAATCTATCTCCCGTAGCGGCTGTGGCCTGTTTGCGATCCGCACTTCTTCTGCTATCGCATCTCGTCTTTTCAGTTCTTCTTCCAGTTCTTTGTAGGTAAATCCGCATAGTTCTGCCATGGTCCCTCCTAGAACCCGTACACCATCGAGTGGAATCCGGCTGTGTACTGGCCACACATCGGGCAGTATACCCCGGCAATGGCACTGTCGGGGATCGTCTCGTACCCATCTTCCACTGCCGCCCACACCCCGTTCTCATCGCCGACCAATACGAGTGGGATAGTATTCTCCTCGTCCTCGTCCAGGTACTTGAGAATCGAGAGTGCGGCACCTGGATCAATCCTCCATATCCACTCCTCTTCGGTGAACGGCATCGTCAACTGCCCTGCCTGCCGTTCTCTCTCTCGATCAAAGAATCCGCGCCACAGATCAAGCGGCAAGTCTGGTCCACCCTTTTCTTCCAGCACTTCACCGTAGCGATGCAGACTGTCGTACTGTTCACTGCAATTGAAGCAGTAGCCATCTACCCGGTACATGTGGAAATAATCTTCATCGGTGTACATGGCTACAACTGGCCCTGAGAATCCACTACGCGCATCTGCACCATTGTGGGTGCGGATGATGGCGAAGGTGTCTACACCATCGGTGAACTCGGCGTCTATGTGGATATCCTGTGACAGATCGTTGTCATAGTTGTAGGTGTATTGCCCACCACCACACCACAGCACATCCTGCTCGTGCAGGTACTTCACATCGGCAACGGGAAGGGCTTTCAGTGCGGCATCGATGAACTCGCTGGTTGACATGTCTCTTTGGTAGTCTTTGAAATCTATACTGTACGACAGTTTTGCGTGGTAGTAGCGCACGATCCACTCGGCATAGATGCGCTCACCAACCTCTCCCATCTTGGCCCACTGGTGAGCTATGTCCATCGGGATTGGCTTGTCGTTCGGTGGCCGCTTGTGGAAGATGGTCTTGGGGTTGCTGCGAAGGGGAACTACACGGATGTGCTTGTCGCCGTACCCAGGCAACTGGCCGCCAACCTGATACTCGAACGGCAGACCTCTTTTGATGTGCCAATGGTCCTCTGTCCACATCTCCAAAGCCTGCTCCACCGTCACCGTGTCACTTGTGGCCAGTGATGGCAATGCCGGATCTCTCTCCGGCCAGAACAGGGTGAACTTTACCTCATCTACCTTGCCGTGCTCCCAGATGCAGGCGTACAGCATATTCAAAATCGCTTTCAGGTCCCTGGTCACATCGTGCCAGGGCTTGGTCGGAAGCAACCACTCGCCAGCCCACACCAGCACGTTTTCCAATGCGATTGCTGTTTCGTGCGCGGCATCGAGCATGACACTTAGCCATGCAACTGTGTTGATGGCAAAGTATTCCGGCTTGCCATCGTATACCTCCAGGAACATGTGAGGGCCATCTTTCGGCAGGATACCTTTCTGGTATTGGTACCCATACGCGCTGCCGGAATCGAGAAAGTGGGCACCTGTGTACTCCCTGGCAATCCGCGCCCACCAGTAGTACGATCCGCGCTCTGGATTTTCAGGCAGGCTATTTGCTACCCTCTCTGCATCTTCCTGGCACTTGTGAACACGACTCATTTCATCTGTCATTGCCTGTGCGAGATTCATCACTCCTCCTCTCTCAGCCACATCGTTCGTGCTTTTGCCGCTCCTGCCTTTTCCACGATCAGGTAGGTCATCGTGAGATTGCTATCGGCAAGGTACGCTGTTGGGTTTGCACCACTCACAAAAATTTCGCCAGCTTTCGGCTTGCGATAATCCAGGACGTTGTACAGGTAGTGCCCTCCACCGGGGAACCACAGGACCATCGGCAGGCTCCACGTTTTGCGACCAATACGGACGTTCTTTGTCGCCTTGATGTCAAGCGGCTCGTTCGGTGGCAATCCCTCCCACCTACCCGCACCGTGCGGTAGGTCCCAATCCAGGCCAACATAGATCTCAAATGGCCTTACACACCAGCCGAACTCGTTGCTCCATCGCAGTCCATGCCTATTCACAACTATGTTGTACATCTCGTCCATACTACCCCTCCATCTCGTTTAAGAAATCTCCCTCTTCGTACCTGTGCAGGTACAACTTACCGAATGGGGATGGGCTCAATAGGTGGTTGAAGATCTTGGCATACCCCCAATCGACAACGTGGCTCGATTCTGGATCGTCGGTGGCACCACTGAGCAATTCAGAGACTGCATCTTCTGCCGTGCTTTTGTGGGAACCATGCACCATGATGTGCACCGTTGCTACCCAGGCATCCAGCGGTTCGCAGTCGTGACACTTACTTGGATCTTCTCCAATCTCCCAGGTCCGACCGCATTCTGAGCACTTCCAACAAGCCTGTTTTTCCTCATACAGAATCATCCGCAGTTCCCCTTTCTACATAGAACAGTGAATCGTTGCCTGCCAGTAGCCCGATGATCTCTGTGTGGTTCACCCACAACTCGTCTCCAGATGTGCTCTGTTGGTGGACACTGATGTCTCCACATTCGACGCTAATCACTTTCAGCAGGTAGTGTCCGATTGTAACAATTCTATCCTTGGACATTTCCTCATTGCTAATCTCTACCTTCTGGACGATCCCGGTTCCACATGTACAGTCATTGGATTCTCTTTTGAATTGTGGTGGATTTTCCGATACGATAGAGTATGGACCTTCCCAAATCCTGAACTGTACCACATCGTTGACACTTGCTACAATTTCTGGAATTTCAGGCATTATCCTCCTCCGTTCCATCGGTAACACTGATCACGGCAGCGAACCCACCTTCATCACGGTCGATCCTGATGTTCACAACTGCCAGGTACGACACTTCGGCTTCAAGTAAGATGCCGATGCCGCTGGCAACGTTCTCTATAACCTTGAATGTATCCTCATGCGGCACCAACCTGCCAATCAAACGCCTAGTAATCCTGTATCCACTGGGCCAAAGGACAACCACATCGATAGCCACTACCTGGTTTGAGAGTGCCTGGATTGCTGTTCTTACGTTACTCATCACTACCCTCCCATCTTGCAAAGTCCTCACTCCTAGCCCACTTATCGTTCCATGTTTCCACTTCCACACCGGGAATTGCATTCTCGTCTATGGAGAAGCCACAGTCCTGGCAAAAGATGGTAAAGAGGAAATCCTTCTCTTCGTGACTGATCAATCCCATCTCCCAACATTTTTCCTTCTCGTTCCACCGGAGATATGCGACCAAATCAACAGCATATTTTCCCATAAGCTGATCGCCGCACTCCGGGCACTGCACCATACCATCAATAACCATAATCTTCGTCATGGTCCCTCCTTTGACATCTCAAAACCTCCCTATTTCCCAACCATCGTCGTTCACCAGACAGCCGACGACACAAAGCCTGTTCGGGTCCACATCTGAGATTCCACCAGGTGCCATCCCAACACGCTTCAACTTGAACACGATGAACACGTTGCAGTAGAGACTATACTTCCCACTGCCGACCGTGCCACTGTGGATCGGCGGGAACTCGTATTTCATCACAAACTGATCGTCCACCAACCTGGCCTCAAGTGCACCCATGGCATCCAGCAATAGTTGAGACTCATCGGTTCCCACACCCAAACTTTCCCAAAACAGGAAATCGCGCCTGGCGATCCTGATCAGGTCGATCTTCGGCAGTGTGATATCTACCATGGTTGGCGTTCTAACGAACAGTCGCCCGATCTCGCTATCGCCGGACATGACACGCGATCCCTTGATGGACCCTCTGCGATCTTTGGGGTGCAGCCAGTACGGTCTGTCAATCTCGAATACAGGTCTACTCATCGCAGTCCTCCCACGGCTTGATGTACCACACGTAACCGCGAACGTCGAATGTGACCAACACCCGCTTGCCGATTAACTCCCCAAGCTCAAAGAGCCTGAACCCGGCCATGAGATTGCGGAGGTACTGGATGTCATTGCCATACCTCACATTCTTCCCGGTTTCCAATGCGATGTCAATGGCGAACTTAACAGCGTTTTCCTCCTCATTGTACCAGGTGTGGAACTTGATAATGTCACCAAGGACTGGATGCGACTTGGGCCTTTCTGTAGTCCACACCAATAGATGCAAACCAGGCAGGTACACTCGTTTCGTCCATGCCTGATCCTCGATGACCTGCTCGTAGACTCGCTTGCTGTCTACAAAGATTTTGTCGTACTCTTCTCTTGTGACCTGCTTCTTGATGAACAACTCGTGCGCGTGCGGAAATCCACCTTCAATCATTTCTTCAACCACTGTGATCCCTCCTTAGTCCAGATTTGGACTGAACTCGAATCGCCCCTATACACTCTAATATTCCGCTACCCGGTGCCCTTTGTCACCTTTGGTTATCTGGTGTTTGGGCAACAAAAAAGCCGCACCATCCCGTAGGACAGTGCGGCTTTGATGCTCTCCTGCCTGCAAAAGCCGCAAAAGCGGCAGGAGAGGTTTAGATTGTACTGGAGGTTATGCCTTGCGGTAGAAATTCAATCCCAGGTAGTGTGTCTCACCTTCCAGGCGAATCGGCATATTGCCCCGGCTCGATGCAACAACCATGCTTTTGCCGGAAGATGATCGAACGGGGGTTGTGGCGGGATCGATCTCAATGACGATCTTGCCATCCTGCTCAAAGACTTCAAAACCCTGTCCAGAATCCAACTTTGTCTTATCAGCCATTTTACCCTCCTCTGGTTTGGCTTTCAATCGCGGCTTTATTCCACTCCGTACTTCTTCTTCAATCGTGCAAGGTTGTCGGCTGCCCGTTTCAATGCGCCAAAACCAACCTGTCTGTGGCGAAACGCGATGACTACAGCTATCGCCTCAAGAATTTCTTCCATTTCTTCGTCGTCGTACTCGAATTCTTTATCGCAGTATGGGCAATGGGCCATTATCCACATTATGCCGACCTCATTGCAATCTGGTGGTAGCATCGTGTTCCATCATGCACGTTTCCGGTCAGTTCGTAGACACGATAGTGGTTGGGCCACAACAAATCCGCCCTGCTCTTCATGTCCTCCCACTCATTTTTGGTCATACCGTCAATAAAGTCGGAGGAGTATCCCTTGCCGTAGAACCGCACATCCACCACGACCTCGTGGCCTTCATGCATTAGGCAGAATATAGCAAGGCTGCGGTAGATGGAGACTGGCAACATCATACTTGCCGAGTCCGGCCTGGTGTCATTCCAACCATTCCCACGCTGGATGGTGGTGCCAAGAAACTTTTCCATGATCTCGCATCCCTTATTCTTGAGATCAAAAAGCGCTCTGAGCCCGGTGCCATCTGCCTCTGCCGTGAGGTATTCGATTCCCCACCATTGGAGATCATCCCAACCACGAACCCGTATTCCATCTCCGCGAGTCACGATTCCTCCTTATAGTGTACCGTGCAGGTTGACTTGTCAACATACCAATCCTCAAGTGAGTCATCATGGGAGAAGCCGTTGTTCATCCACAGCCCTCCGGCGATCACGTTGGGATGGTTCTTCTGGTCGAACGCTATGAACTGCTGCGAGATGTAGCTCCAGGTTGTTCCGTTGACCGATGGCCAACCGTCGATCTTGGCGATCTTGTCCCAATCGGGAAAGACTAGTCGCCAGATTCGGAAGAACGGCACGGACTGGTCTGGTGTCATATCTGGATCTTCTGGATGCCATGGGTCCACGAACTGCGCGACGATTGCCGCCTCACTCAACCAGATGTCTCCCGCTGCCATTATTCCTCCTCTGCCGGGTATTTCGCCCGGCCCCAATCTTCTGCGCACCGTGGCATACCTAGATCGAGCCATTCCTGGCCTATCCGTGGCAGGTGCTTCATCATCAGCACGAAGAACTTGTCCCGCATCTTGTAGTCCTCTTCTGCACCGGACTCGACTGCCGTGCACCAACTTGCGATTTCGTCGTAGGTTTCCCACGGCAGGTATGCAAATGCGGGAGCGTGGCCGATGGCGTGTTTCAGCAGTTCGGCCTGCCGTTTCAAATCGACTGGTGAATTCAGGGAAATGGAGCCCAGGCTCATCAGCAGTGCCCGATAGTGGTGTGCTGCCATTTTAATCTTCCTCCTCTTTTCTCAGGTGATCAAGTAGGGCAACCTGTGCGATATCCAGGAGTGCGGAGAAGTCCTGCTTTCCCAGATTGTTGTTCCAGATCATTGGCCCGGTCGCCACACCCATAACATCGGGCTTGCCCAGGATCATGATGGCGCAATTGCCGCTCTCCAGGATTGATATCTGCAATCGTATGCCACGTACCTCCACGTTTCGCCTTACGGCATTGTCCCGCATCCCGACACCCCAATAGAACTGGACGGTGTGGTGGCCATTGAAGAACTGATTGGCCAGGTGCCTCATGCGATGAACGGTGTCTGAATCTGTCACCAGGGCATCGACGTAGACAGTGTTCCTGTCACCGTCGAATTTCCAGCGTGGCGGATATCGTCCGTGCATGTTCAATCCTCCTTTTCTTCCTCCATGAGTGGTGGCTTTGCATCGGGGAACACGCAGGTGAGATCGTACCCTGCAAGATAGAACTCGTGGTAGCTTCCGTACTCCAGGGTGCCCACGCCCACGATTGTGGTCGGCAATGGACCATAATCTGTGTGCTCTGCCTGTGGATCGAGTTTGAGGAGAATCTGCATATTCAGCCCACAGATCTCGATGAATGGGCCGGAAGTGCCGATGATCCTAAAGTCGTTCTCGATGATCTCTGGCGGATCTTTGCGGTCGTTCATAGATGCGAACAGGCTCCGATAGGGAACTGGACCGGGCTGATCCACGCGCAGCTTAACCCAATCGCCGACTTTGAGAATGGCGGCTTCGCCCTTTCTATCGCCATGGGTTGCCACAACTGCTATACCGTTGTTGATTTCCAGGTGCTTCATTTCTTCTTTTTCCTCCTGTTTTTCTTCCTGGACTTTGCGGATTGTTTCCGCTTCTTCCTCTTGGTCCTCTTGGTATCTTGCCAGCGTTTCGTGTACGCGGATTCCGCATATCTGTTGCCCGGCTTCTTTTTCTTGGATTGTGGGACCTGGATATAGCCGATGCCGGGCTGCGTCTCCTCGACTATCTCCTCCGGCGTGGTTTCGTTGAGCGATTCCAACAGGTCTTTCGCTTCCAACTTTCCTTCTTCTTTGTCCATCACCACGGCTCCCTTCCTGGACAGTTCATCGCCACAGCTTTTCCGGCAATGTCGATTTGGTTTGGTTGCAACCTGGACTTGACCATCACATCCGCCCCGCACCATGTACAGTGGGCTTCGGAGATAATCTGCCCGGCAGCGGTCCACATCAGGTTCCACGGTCGCATTCGATGCCCACGTGTCTCGCAGCAATCTTCGGCTTCGTTCTGCAATCTCGCGATCTCTGCCAGGTCATATTTCTGTAGCTCGATGCGGTCTGCCAGAACGTCTATTTCTTCTTGCGAGTAGTCGGCCTCGCCGATTGCCGCCAGGTCGTGGTCAATGATGTGCAGTTCGCACTTTGGCAATCCGTGGATCTCCTGTACGAACGCACCCTTGACCTCAATCACTACTAGTCTCTTCGCCATCTTACTCCTCTTCCAGATCTATCACTGCCTCCAGTCCGGCCCGATGCCGTACACCACGTACTCCCGGTCTGGATCGATTGTGGTGCTAATGGTGGAGAAATCGTTCAGATCGAGCACGTATGCGCTATTGCCACTGAGGGACAGTAGCAGATAGACCATGCCCGACTTGCCGTAGATGTCTCCTGTTTGCAGCTTGCGGATGATCGGTTCCTCGAAGTAGCAGTGGTGGAGCATGTCTGCCGCTTCCGTGATGATCTGCGCTGCCCACACATCGGACAGACCTTGCAGGTCTGCCCACTTTTCCGTCTCAAGGAAATCCATCTTGCCCAACATGTCCACAATTGCGCTGGACAATCGGGCGTGCTGGTCCCTGAGTACATCCGTCTTTTCGTGCATGTTGCCCTCCTATGTATTTTGTGCGGCCAAGTGATTTTGGCTGCCCACTTCTGAGCGAGTGATCTGCGATTGGCAGCCGTAGGAGGTCTATCTTGCCGACCACTCGCCCAGAGATGGGGAGCCAACGCTCCCCGGTGATTCTATTCTTTGTAGAAGAACATGCCATAGTCCACGGCATCTTCCGCGCAGGTTTCGCACATGTACAGTTCGCATCCGCCTGGGACAGCGACCACGATGACGGTCCCTTTTTCTTCGCACCTGTGCTTGTGTCCTGCCGGGCACGATGGATCTGAGCAGGCACAACGATAGTTAGACATTGCTTCTCCTCCCTCTCAGAAATGCGATTGCGATCAGCAGGGCCACAATCAGCCCGGCGACCGGATCGGACGATGCTATTGCCAGCACGACCACGACAGATATGGCCGGGAACAGAAGGTCGGCCAGGACTTCCAGATAGTCTTTCGGCATAATCTATCCTCCTGAATTGTGACATGTAAAAAGGCCGGGAAATCCGGCCTAGTCCCTCACCAGTCGTTCCAGTTCGTGGCAAGCCACATTGCCGATGAATTCGTCAATGGAGGCGATGATCTCTTGGTCCCATTCATCGCCCTCGTCCAGGTCCAGGAGATCCAGGAACCGCTTTCGCCAATCTGGATCGCGCAGCATGGTACGGTATTGTACGATGTGGCGAATGTGGTCTGCTACAACTCGTCTCATGATTCCTCCTTGACAGTCCAAGTTTGGACTATCGCCCTGCCCGTTGTGCTACCAGTAGTTGTTCCAATCGCATTTCGGCCCAATAGATCTGGTCCAGCTTGCGTTCCATCTGCCGCCTGTGCCAGTCTTTCATCCGTGGATCGTCGGTCGTGTTCATTAGGCCCTCGTGATAGATTGCCTCGTTGTACAGTCCGTTGATCTTGATCTGTGTTGCATCGATTAGATCTGGCATGGTCCCTCCTCGGCCCCTATGGGGATTGCTCGTTCTCCCTCTTTTGGGTCTGGGATTCAGGCACAAAAGAGGGGGAGCGAACTTAATCGCTCCCCGGTGTAGCGTTAGCAATCGTTGAATTCCATGCCTCCCTTTCCTGTGGGCTGGTATTCCCAACAATCTGTGCGGGTGAAGTCCTGGTCAATCATTGCCTCAATGGCTTCGACCAGATCGAACACCATCGTCATGGCACATTCCAGGAATACGGTTTCTCTGGGATCGCGCTCCCCTTCCAGATTCTTGGTTTCGGACAGCATCGCCGCTGCGTGTTCCATGACAGTTTCGAGTCCCATCTTCTTTGCGGTGTAGTAGAAAGCGAGACGCCGGACGCCCCAGATTTCGATCAGGTCTTCTGCCGTGAATTCTTTCTTTTCCTCAGCCTTTGGTCCCACATCACTCTCCCTTCTTTTTCAAGTAGATCAATTCGCTCTCGAACCAGTGTACATCTTTTGGCCTGAAAGTGCCATTTGCGTTCCCGAATACGTGGAAGGTATCTGTGCCGGAGTTGTAGGCCAATCGCACCCAGGCAGTCATAAATGTGTCTTTGACGCAGAATTCACGTTCCAAATCGCTCCCGGTCGCCTCTCGAATCTGCCTTGCCAATTTTTCTCCAGATGTCAAGCTCTTGCCTCCCTCCATCTCCTCTCTCCTGCCAATTTGAAGCGGTAGTAGGGGATGGGAACTGTAAAGCGCCCAACGCGCTCCTGTCGGAATTCCGGCCTGGAAAGCGCCACGATAATCCGCTTGCCGAACTTCTTTTCGATCTGTCTTGCTAGCTCTTCTGGCATCTTGACCTCCTACGGTCTTGTGATATAAAAATGGGGCTGGCGAGAGTACCAGCCCCAATCTCCCTACTCTTCTGCTACGTGGCACCCAAACAGGCATCGCCCACTCATGATCTCCCATTCGTCGTGGTAGCAGAGCCATTCTTCGATTGTGGGGTAGTCGTTCTCGTCGCCGCTGGAGTTGACGATTTTGGTCATATGCTGGTACAGTTCTGCCCATAGCGCCAGTATGATCTCGTGTTCTGATGGCGGCTCTTCTCCTGCCGGGGTTGTTTGGCGATTCTTGAAGTGCACCCTGAGTAGATAGTCATGGGCAACATCGCCGCTCGAAAGTTCGGTTACTTTGTGTTCGAGTGTGTGGCCCATCACGTAGGACAAAACGGCATCCGTTTGGTTGTCTGTAAAAACCGACCTGTGCGATGGGCACTTACTGCTAGCAGTCGCCCCACATTGCTTACATTTGAATCTCGCCATTGTTCCTCCTATAGAGTTATATTCTGGTTCCCATCGCAGTCAATGATCTGGTTGCCGTAGAAGCAGCCCAGATGCTTGCCGTGCTCGTCGAACGCGATGAAGAGCCCGGTAGTTGGGACATAGTGTACAATTGCCCTGACCGTGATCGGCCCTGCTGTGATCGCGCAGGGGTGCCCTGCCCTGGAAACTGAGCAGCAATCTCGGAACTGGAAAACCGCGTGGGCCAGCGACGTGAATGGCTGGCTCTGATTTCCACTGACCATAGTTTCTTCCATCTCTACTCCTCCTCCTTGTGGAGCACCAGGTGCAGATACTTGAGAGGGAAAGCGTCATTGTGGTCGGCCAGGATTGGGACCGGGTGATCGCAGCAATTGACGTTTCCTAATGCGAGTCGGTGTCCCAGGAATCGCGCCTGGCAGTATATGCACCATACCTCAGTTCCATCGCTCCACGCGCCAAGCTCCACCAATTCCACAGGCAGTTCCAGTGCGCGGATTCTGTTCACGATCTCGTCAGGGATTGCTTCTCGCTCGAAGGCTAAAAGTTCTCCGGTGGGTAGTTCGATATCTTCTGGAGACATGAAACGGTAGTCAGGCATTATACCTCCTCGAAGCTGGATGTGATCTCGAAGAACTCAGAAGTACCACGGTACAGATCGGCCAGGAGCATGATTCTACAAACCTGCTCGTTCTCCATTTTTTCACTGCCGACCGTCAACACTTCCCCCGATTCATAGTCCACGACCATGGAGGTAGACTGGTACCTCTTGAACGAGATTTTAGGCAACCTGTCCTCGGAGTGCAAACCGTCAATCTTTTTCACCTGCCGTGGGTGAATCCGCTGCTCCCTAAGTGAAGAACCCTTTGGTGCCGCGATTGCCTCCACCATGAACCACGTCTCATAGTCCCGCATCTGCGTGCCATATACCAAAACACGCCCCAGGCCGAATCCCTCTATATACAGAATTCGCTCCTCTTTCGCCAAGCGATTCAATTCGTTCGCCCGACGATACTCCAAACCGCCCCTAGTGGCTCCCATTTTATCCCTCCTCTCTGAGTAGGAAACCCGAACCGTGAAACAGATTTCCGAACCGTGTTACCATAACCGCTGCGGCTGGATTGGGCAGAAATGTTGGGGGGTTTTTGGTCGAAAAAAAATCGCCCCTCGACCGCCCCTAAAAATCGCCCCTATATAGCCTGCGCGATTATTTTCCATAGAACATTTGTTCTACTGACCGTCTCCTCTTCTGGTATTCTACTCCTCTTCTCTATACTGGCAAGCTGGTATACTTGCGACCATAGAGAAGAGGAGTAGATCAAATGATCTACTCCTCTTGTGCTATGCTGCTATGCTGCGTTGGCTATTTGCTTTTCTCCTCTTCTGTCTGGTAGACAAAGCCATATTTCTCTTGATTTTGGAATTCTGCCAGTGTGATCTGTCTGCCTTGCCCTTTTGTGATCTCTGGTACAATGCGCCAAACGTTCACGGTACCACCACAGTTCCCATTCTTGCCAATTTTGCTGCCATTGCCAGCAGTGAAAACCGCGTTAACCCGTTCGGTATTCTCTTCAAGTGTACCAGAATACCTATTTTGCCAGTCATAGGCGAAACGCTGCAATGCGGTTTGGGTTTTCAGTTCCTTCACGTCTGCCAGCTTCCCGGCAGGGTACCATTTCCCGATCTCCTCTTCACGCGCTTCCCAGTCAACATTTACGGGTTTCACCCATAGTTCCCGGTCTTTGTTGACATATAGCACAGAATGCCCGGTGGAGCGTTTCAGTAAGTCAACTATTAGGAACTCAGCTTCTCCAATCTTGTGGCTAGTGGTTTTGTGTGCAGACTCAGTATAGCCGAAAACCTTTTTGGCTGCGTTCACTCCTGCCATGGTTTTGGCGGTTTCGAGTTCCTTAATCTTTTCTGTGGTCTCTTCTGTCTCCTCTTCTCGCTTGATCTGAAGCCGGGAAAGTTCTTTCACGCGATCGGCTTCAAGTTTGACCATTGCGGCTACAAGTTCTGTGGGGGATTCCTTGTGCTCTTCTGCCAGTTCTGCCAGTGTAGCAGCGTGGAGAAGCATATAGTCAGTCTGATACTTGTCATGCTTTCCCGCAAGTTTGGCAAGTTTGGCGCGCTGTTTCTTGAGTTCTGCCTTTTCTTTGTCAGTCAGTTCTTTTTCATTGTAGGCGGAGACGGCAGCTAGCAGACTCTTGATCATAATGTTTTCGGTACCATCTAGCTTCTTTTTCTCACCAGACAGTATACTTCCCAGAACTGGCAAAAGTTCTGCCAATTCACTCACCAACACTTCAATCTTTACACTTCTCGCCATGGTGATTTTACCTCCCGTTTTTGTTTCATGGCTGCCAATTGAGACAAGCGCCTTGTCCCGGTGCACGTGCACCGGGAGAAGTGTACCACAGGTCAGAAAAGAACGCAAGTTCACAAGCCAAGGTGTGACCTGCGTTAATATAAATGGAAACGTGAACGCTATTCGCTTTTCTGAATTCGTTAATATGATTAACGCCTACACAGAACGTTTGTTCTTGCAATGAACAATGAGCACATGTGTTCTATAGAACGCCTGTTCTCAATTAACGCTGCCATACCCCCGGCTAGAACGGGCGTTCGTTGCGCCACGTCCCACGATAATCCCCTCCCGTTCCTTCCCCCACTCGCTTTCCATACTCTACATAAAATCCCCACTAGTCCAAGTTTGGACTAGGTGACAAAACCGTTTCGGCCATGGAATATAGGAGCAATGGAGGGTCATGCGATGTCAGGTTTCACTTCTGCAATGGGTTTCACTTCTGCCAACAATTTGGCGGTTTGCACTTCTGCGCTCTTGGAAGTGCTACCCCTTCCCTTCCCTGCCCTTCTGGTGTGCTTGGTGTGGCTTGTGGGGTACTTTGGTATGCTTGGTGATTGCTTGTTGGCTCTTTCGGTTGTTCTATTTGAGCCGGGGGTTCGACCGATCCAATATATAGAGGGGAAACGCTCTATCGGAGAGCAGAGCGGATGGTAGAAGAGCATCGGCAGAGGGTGTGTTTTTGCCCTTCATGTAGCAGCGGGAACTTGAAGTGGGGTGAGGGAAACCAATACTGCCTTGATTGTGGGTTCTTCCCTATACCGCACTATGTAGATGGGCAGCGGGACATCTATCTGGAGTGGTGGAGCAGGAAGGGTTGGTTTGCCAGGCTTCGGTTCAGGTATTCTCTCTCTTATGGCCTTACTCAATCACACCTGCGTGCTATCTGGAGAGTGTTTGTCCCTAAAAGCATAAAGCGGTATGTGTGGGTTCGTTCTATCCGCCGACAGAGCGGCAGGGAGAAGAGCTAGTGGGCAGAGATCTATTTGGGCCTGATTTTGAGGACTTTCCTGGGCCAGATTGGATGGTGACTGTTCTGAATACACCCGGCTTCTTTGTTGCCCTATATAGAACCCACTATGCGCGTACCCGGTCTTTTTCTGGTGCTATCTGGCACGCCACATGTGGAACACTTCGCTTTACCGGGAGAGAGAACCAATGGTAGAAGGACGCAAGCAGATGATGGCTGCATTCAGATGGCAACCTTCCCCCTGGCTTGATCTACAGGACAATTGGGATAGGTTTCTCCGGTGGCTCGGTTCCAGCAGGTCGGACATAAATACTGAACGCCTAGATCCCCCAGATCGCAGCGAGTACAGCGAAGCCGATTATAGGGTGGTCTGGAATGAATGGGCCGATGCTGTGAGGGCAGAAACAGCGGCAGAGTTAGAAAGGCTACGCTCTATCAGGAGACAGAACATGACTGGCAAATCGACAGACGAAATTGACGATCCGATCTCTGTTGTGACTATGGACTTCAACGGACAGAGATGCACCTGGGACAATATCAAGGGGCTCACAGATGAATTGGAAACATGGTGGGATGAGGGGGAGGACACGGAGATCACCATCACCTTCGGTGTCATGTCCGAAGCAGCGTTCAATGCTCTACCGGAGTTTATTGGGTGGATGTGCAACACGAAGAGCATTCGGCAGTGGAACACCCTATTACCTGCCCATCGTGCAAGGAGATCGTTAGCTTCTGCAAGGGTTGTTCTGGGCCATATGAAGAAGTGCCGGAGGAGAGCAAATGACAGAAGAACTTGATGAACTGAGACTAAAAGCTAATGAGCTTGTGGATGAAAAAGTAGGGCGTGTCGCCTTACGCAAACATTTTCACGATATGATCCCCTACGTCAAAGAGTACGAGCGGGTGGAGGGCGAGATTGACGAAGGTGGAAGTATTACCGATTCAAACGAGATCGGCTATTACGTTGCCTGTGAGATCGATGCCCGTACTCACCAGGAAGGCTATTTCTATGTGCTAGTGCTGACCAAGGAACAGTTCGACTCACTGCCAAAAGAAATCAGAGATGAAGTGCTGTGACAGAAGAGCTACGGCAGGACAGGAACGGCAGGTCTTTCAGGTACAACCCAGATTTAAATGTTTCCTATCCCGAATGGGAATGCCCTGAATGTGGGATCTCCACTTATGGCCACCCTGTTGCCATTGGCCACCGTAAAGGATGCCCAAGCCAACTAGATCCCATACTCATCTTCGGGCCGAAATCTGCGCAGGGTTTACAGGGCGCGATCAGGGCCGGGACCATGTGGAATGGGTACAGCCCAGAGGATCTACTTCGCTCTATCCAGGAGAAGAACAAGTGACAGAAGAGCAGTTCATTGAAATTGAGTCTGCTGAATACATACTTGTGCCACAGAAAGATTGTAGGTGGGATCGTAACCTGTCTCTTCCCTACCATGATGCAACCGAATCACCTTATTGCCCATTGTGCAGAAAGCCGCGATGGATCTCACTTAACCCAGATATTCTTCGGCGTTTGTTTGTTAGGTATGTGCCATTGGACATTTACGGGCGTTATGCTCCCAGGTTTCGGGTAGGACACCTTCTCCCTGCTACTGATATTCGGGTTGAATTCGGGCTAAAACCCGGCAAGGAAAAACCATCTAACATCGGCGACCTGCGACTTAATGGCCAGTCTGTACGGGTGGATGGCTTTGGCTTCGAGCCCATAGATGAATGCAAATGCTCTATCGCACAGGAGAACAAATGACAAAACAACAACAAATCAGCGTCTTCATCCCACAGGAAAAGGAAGGCTACTACCACTTAATGCACCCGGCAGGCGGCAATACCCTGTGCGGCTGGATAGACGTGCCACACACAGAACACTCAATATACGACCATCCCGTTACCTGCCCCAACTGCAAAGCCATCGTTAGCTTCTGCAAACAGTGCTCCGGTCCATGGGATGAACCAAAAGAACGGCAGGCTAAACACATCTTCCTCGTCTGTGGCAATCACGATGAATACCTTGCCTACCTCCGCGAACACAAACTCCCGCGCAGCGCTGTTACCTACGTCCACGAAGAAAACCAGCTTCGAGGATTCCATGCAGATGAGGACGAAATTGTCCTCTATGGCCAGTGGTGGAAGAACAGGATAGAAAACACCGGCGCTCTGGAATACTACATAAAGCGATACAACCAGGAGGAGAAATGACAGGAAAATCACCAGACGAGATCGAAAGACTGAGAGGAGAGAAATGAGCACTGGAGACTTGGTTGCAGCCATCGCCGTGAGCATTCTCGCAATCATTGTGGGCTGGATCGTCAACATAGCCTGCGCATCAATGGACATAGGGAGGTCCTCAAAATCCCTGCGCACCACACTGGCTGTGTCAGTATGGGTCCCATACGCTACAGGGATCATAGTCCTGGGGCTGTTCTTGTACTACGCAATGAACGAGCTTTTGGAGGATGAGTAATGAGTGAGCCGATGTTTGACTTTGACAACCTGGGACAAATGGGCGCACTACTTGCGGCAACGGAAGCTGTCTTCGCGTCAATCAGAGACGCAGACCGCACATCCCTGCGTGAAAGGGCAGCACAGCTAAAGCAGACCGATGGCGAAGGTTGGGCCATTGGGGAAATGGTCGAGCGCGCCTGTATCGTGCTCGATGCAGTGGAGGGAACATGAATTCCAAATACGCAGAAAAGGCCGAACGTGTCCTTGATGAAGCATCAAGGGCTACCTTGACCTACCGTGACACATACGCACAGATCGCCAAAGGTTACGCCCTACTCGCACTCGCCGAGCAGGTGGGCAAGATCGAACAACAACTTGGCCGAATTGCACTCTCATAGGTGGTGAAGTGATGTGGTTCCCTGTAGATCCAAGATGGCGAATCTCCAGCACGTTCCAGGACCACAAAAACCGCACCCCTCCTAGCAAGGCACCAGGTGTGGATATAGCCTGTCCTGCCGGAACGCTGGTACACTCACCCACCAGGGGCAAAGTCACCTTCTCCGGCTGGCAAACCAGAGGCGGCAGGGCTATGTGGATTCAGTACCCCGGCTTCCGTCTCTATCTCTGCCACTTGAGCAGGGTTGTGAGACTCAAAGGCGAAACCGTACAGCCAGCTACCTTGCTGGCCATGACCGGGAATACAGGGACATCCACAGGCCCACACCTGCACATGTCCGTGTTCAGCAAAGGCAAATGGCTAGATCCACTCAAGTTCTTTGGAGGAACAAATGCGAGTGCTTGACGAAGAAACCCTAAAGTCCTACGAAGAGGCATCGCACCAGCTACACTTCGATGACTCTTTCAACGAGATCGGCAAGCTGAACCTGGCGTGCTGGCTAGGACAACGAGCCCACTTTATGCTCGAAACGATCAGGAGCCTGGAGAAAGAGGTCGATAGGCTGGAGGGTGAAAACCTCATGCTCCAGGATGAGGTAGAAGACCTGGAAGACAGGTTGAGCGATGTGTGATCCCGGCGATGAGATTTCAAGGGCGTTGGGAGGTCTTGGCTTCAAGGCATATGTCTACAAAATGGCCAACCCTCCCCACATGATGATGTACGGGATCAAGGCCATGTTCGATGAGGAAGTGCTAACCGTAGAACTACCACTGCATAACGCAATCGCACTGCATAACGCAGGCGTGATTAGAAGGCACACCGCATTCCACATGCACATACTTGCCATTAGCGTGGCAAGGGAAAAGGGGATTGTTGAGTGGAAAAATCAGACCTGAAAATCGCAGTAAGTTTCACCGAGAAAACGGGCCTGGTTGAGATCACCATCGATGAGGAGTCCGGCCTGTTCATAATGGCACCCGGCCTGATCGAGACGTATCAAGGCGAGATCGTGGACATGATCGCCTGGGTTGCAGAGACGATGCAGAACAAGACCGTGGAGTCCATCGCAGCCCTGGTCCGATCAGGGAAACAAGAGGTCAGAAAGATAGAGCTTGTAGGAGAAGACAAATGCCATTCTACGCAGTAGACCACGAACGGATACTCAGCGGTAGGATGTTCGGCGGCGAAGCGTTCTTTGAGACAAAAGATCGCGCCAAAGAAGTCGCCAAGGAGGCCAGGGCAAAGTTCAACGTGCTCTGCCGATCAGTCACCATTCCAGGAAACCAAACCTACGCCGAACGCTACCTGGTCATGCTCGTGGTAGACGAGCACAACGAAGACATCGAAGCCGCTTCGGTGTGGATCAGGGGCCTTGAGGACGCCGAGATATAGCGCATGGGAAAACGTGGAACAGGAAAAAAGAATGGTCGTTACAACAGGGATGATTCTAACGACAGGCTGGAATCAGCTTTCACCATAGGCGCAATCACAAAAAACAGGGCAATAATTCTAGGTATAAGCGCGGAAGGATGTCCCTGGCGTGGCACGCCAGTGTGCTTCGAGTGCCCACTGGCAGAACAAATCCCATACTTTGTTGGGGATGGCGGCAAGGAAGATGATGGCGTCTGCAAATACAAATGCTCTTGGGGCAAGGCAGGTGGTAAGAGCGGTGGCAGTATAACACTTTACTGCCAAAACTTTGAGATGTGCCCATGTGCTAAAGATCAAACCGAATACCTGATAGGGTTAGGCATAACCCTGCCGGAGGCTTGAATGGAAGAAGAACTGGTTGTAGCATCAAAAGAAGAACTAATGACTGTGTACGATGAATTCTCACTGGAGACGATTGCCAATGTGCTACAGGTGGTGATCGATACCTGTCTCGAAATGGCCCAGATGTACGACGATGCCTACACAAACAGAAGCGATATTGTCGCACCTTCCGTGTACCTGGTGTGGCGCGGCAAAGCGCTGGCAGCCAGTGAGTTGGCCGAGTTCTACACAAAACTGTTGGAAATGGTGAAGGAGGAATCAAATGGCCAAGATGACTACAGTGAGTGACCAAGTTGTAGTCACCTGGGGTATTCACGATGGCTATGCTGGAAACAGGCCACAGGAAACCAGGATCGACAAGGCCGACCTGGAGGGCCTTGACCAGGAAGAACAGTGGGAACTGATCGAAGACTATGTACGGCAGGACATGATGGCTCTTGGCTTCTACATTTCGGAGGTCGATTGGTGTGAAGACTAAGATACCAGAACAAGAACGCGGAGACTGGAAAATCGAGCGCTTCACCGTCACCGATGAGGATGAGAAGTGGGAAGTCATCAGAGCCATCGCAAGTTTCTCAGGTCGCTACACACCTGCCGGAACCTACACCAGGCTCAAACGCAATGGCGCTACGATCATGTCCGATACACCAGACGAGATCAGCGACCACAACGCACTGGTGTACCACGCTACCGGAAAAGTGCTGATCAATGGCCTTGGCCTTGGCATTGCCGCCCAGATGGTGCTGGAGAAGGAGGAGGTAGAGCATGTAACCATCGTTGAGATCGATGCAGACGTGATCGCCATGGTCGAGCCGTACCTGGAAGAACTGTACGGCGACCGAGTTGAGATCATCCAGGCCGATGCCCTCACCTGGACTCCACCCAAAGGGGTGAGGTATAATGCCGTTTGGCACGACATATGGGACACGATCTGTTCCGATAACCTGCCGGAAATGCACACCCTGCACCGCAAGTACGGCAGGAGAACAGATTGGCAAGCCTCCTGGTGCCGGGAGATTTGCGAGATGCAGAGGAAAACATGGTTCTAGGAGGCAATAAAGAAAACAGGTGCCTGTGGTGCAAGTTCTTTTGGGTGCCGGACAATGGCCAGGAGTGGGGTCCAAACGGCATATGCGAACGCATAGAACCACACATTGGCGTACTGCCCAGGCTCCCACAGATAGACACGATCATCTGGGACTCAATGACCAACGATGTGGCAAATATCATGAGTAAATCCGGTCACGTTATCGTCAAGCAGTGGCACTACTGTCCATTGTGCGTGATAGACGCACTACGGTACGAAATAGCACACCAGAGAAAAGGAGAGGTAAATGAGTGTAAAGATTGACAGTGAAGTAACCCTATTGGGCATTGTCGCCAGCCTTACCGACACCTTGGACAGCCTTGTACACCTGCTGGCCACACACTACCAACCCACCGAAAGGGAGTTGGAACTGTGGCGCATCACGGCACAGGAGAATCGGGAACTGGTCAACAAGTTCACCGAGGCAATGTCCAGGCGAGATGTTGGCTTCGCCCAGGAAATCCATGACATTGTTGTCGAGTACCAGGCCAAAGTGGTAGAGATCATCGAGGTCGCAGACGAGATTAAAGATGAAGACAGTCAGGAATGACGAAGACCTGGTTGCCTTCCTCAGAGAAGAGGGCCTTTTCATTACCCCTCCAGGAGGGGGTTGGGTGACTATCCACGGCAACAGGGGCATGGTCCCACAGGGTTTGCGTATTCAAGAATCACTCCGAGCCCTTGGTTTCAGACATATGGACATCCGTTGGGCAGTGAACGAACGCCTCACCGAGTCTCCTGGGTACCCCAAGTACGGCTATCCGGTGGAATTCGAGAGCGAACGGCACGAACTGCTGGACATACTGTACGACGAGATCGCCGGGTACGGTTCGGGACACAAACAGGTCACGATCATGGACATTGCCCACCCAGGAACGGCAAAGGCATGTATGTACAACGGGGAAGTAACGGCAACGTCCGAAAACCTGATCGCCGACCTGCTTGCCGAGAACTGCCTTGAAGTGGTCCGTTTCGAGCAGGAAAGCCCCATGTGGGAGGAAGCAACCAGGGACGTTATGGACTCTCTGAGGGTAGATGGCCTGTCTTTCGCCGAGGCACAGGCAGAGGTTATGTCCCTTGGCCTACTGCGAGTGGCAGACAGACTCATCGCGCCTGGATGGTACTACAAACCCATCGGCTGGTACTACCACAACTTCTGCGAAGAACCAGAGCGTGAAGCACTCATCGCTGCCGGGCTCTATACTCCACCAATAGTTCCACAGGAGGCTTTCGCATGATAGCAATAGCAATCTGCGTAATCAAAAAGATCACCAAGTCGGCGCTCTCGTGGCTGTGGGACCTGATCGCCACACTGGCAGCGATCCTACTACTCGTTGCCGGGGCAGCGGTACCCTACTTCTGTGCCGTGGCAATAGTTATGATCGTGTGGGGCCTGGATCTCAACACGGCAATGAAGTTCGTTGCCATGGGTGTCCTTGCCGCGCTATTCCTGTTGGTGTTGGCCTACGGGATCAGGGACACCATCAGAGGAATTGGAAAAGTTGCAGACGAATGCAGAGAGGAGCAGAAATGAGTCAAGATCTTAACATGGGCGAAATGGAGATGGGCAAACCTGTACTGAAATCCTATGACCTGAAAGCCATCTATGCCAGTATGAAAGATGGTATCGGTGTCCTCACCAAGGCGGCAGAAGAGAAAGTTCTACACCCAGAAATGGCAGAACAACTCGACGTGGCGATCTGGGACCTGATCGGAAGGTTTAACCTTGGCAGTTGACAAGATTCTTGAAGTTGGCGCTTCGTTCGACTGGATCAGTCCGGTACTGATGTTCCTGGACGAACTGTTCAACGGGCCATTCCACACCTTTCTCATATCATACGAAGCGTGCCCGATGAGCGCCAAGAATATCAAGAAAGAACTGAAACGATACAACATTAGGGTTGGGATTATGATGATTGTCAGCAAGACGATCATGATCCCGGTCAAGTTGGGACAGGCACACTTTGCCCAACAGCTAATGAACGGTTGGGGCATCCCCATCGAGAACCCTGTAGATAAGCCGAAACAGAGGAGAAGGAAAAGGAAAAAGAAGAAGAAGAGAATGGTCACAATGTACAGGTGTGGTCACTGCGGCAGGCAAGAGCGGCAGTACCATGCCACATGCCCTGGTTGCGGGGCACCAAGATAGGAGGAGGTAATATGCTAGTAGGTCTGCACGGCAGGAATGCAACACAGTTTACCGGAAAAGACTTTGAGGTCTTTAACCGGGCGAAAATCCAGATGGCAGTGATGATGTCCTTCACCGAGAACGCAGCCTTCGATGGGCTTCGTGGCTTCAATCCAGACATGCAGTTCATTGTCAGGCTATACCATGGAGGGATCGGCACAGGGGGTCCTGTCCCACAAGAGACGTTTGTGGAGGATATGTCGCAGGATATCGAAAGGCTACGGCGCTACACCGATCTATTCCAGATTCACAATGAGCCCAACCACCACTATGGCGTTGAGGGTTGGGGCTCCACCGATGGCCATGCTTACAACTTTGCCCACTGGTATGACAATGTGCTGCGTATGCTGAAACAGCGCTTTCCGTGGGCCAAGTTCGGCTTTCCCGGCCTGGCACTCAACTACCCGCACCGGGACTTTGCCTGGCTCCGCATCTGCCGGGAACAGGTGTGGAAGTCTGACTGGCTAGGCTGCCACTGCTACTGGCAGTATGACAACATGTGGAATGAGAATTGGGGGATGCGCTTTACCCACTACCACAGCCGCCATCCCAAAAAGACAATCCACATCACCGAGTTTGGCAACTCGACACCCGGCCTTGACGATCAAACAATGGCCAACCAGCACGTGGAATACTACGATGCACTCCAGCACTACGACTACCTTGGATCGGCAAGCTCGTTCATGGCGTCCTCGCCCGATCCGACCTGGGCTCCCTTCTGTTGGGTGTGGGAGAACGGGATCATCCGGCCAGTTGTGGACAAGGTTGGCAACCGATGACCAAGTTGCTGATAGTCAATGCCAAGTACAGCAATATCTACTTTGACATCACCACACCTGAACTAGAAGCGCGTGCATGGCTGGCGTTCGCGGGATTTTGTTCTATGCAGGGCTTTTACTATGACATCAATAAAGACGATGAGCCCGACCAGTATGCAGCATTGGTAGGGGCAAGATCAGGTAATTGGGAAGATGCCAAGTGGCTCTGCCAGCAGCGCAGTGACTATGAGTACGAAGAATGGTACGTAGAACACACTGTTAGCGATAGACAGCTAGGGGTGTGGATCGACAAGCTACAGTGAGGGGGAAACGTGAGGCTAACAATTGACCTGGAAGCAAGCCCTGGCGACAGGGAATTGCTTAAAGAACTGAATATCGCGCAATTCCTAGAAGACGGATCGGTCCATGTCTTGTCCACCAGCAAAGTGCCGGAAGAGCAGGCTGTGCCAAGTATCGAGAACGAAGACCTATTGCCTGTGCCAATCTCTCTCCGGTTCGTTTGGGAACAGAATGACAGGCGAGGGTGCAGGATACCACGCCTGGTAGGTATCTGGATGAAATCATACGGACATCTACGCGGCTGCCTAGACGAGTACCCAGATGAGGTTAGGGTGAAAGCAGAAGTGCTCGTGCCGAGGCCAATCGCCGAAGCTATTCTGGGTAATGACTACCACAGATTTGACCTATTGCCGAGTGGAAGACGATGAGTGAGTTCGACATCAACGACTTTGCCGCCTGGGTGCTAGAAACACACGGCGCAAAGCTGACACTCAGAGACGCCATGTATGTAGAAGCACTGGTCCATGACAGGGCTATACTGCAAACACGGCAGGCGAAGAAAGCGCAGTTATCCAAGTGGTACAGCGAGTACAGGAAGGTGGATCGCGATGAGCAACTACTACGATGAGTTTGGCCACAAGGGCTTTGACCGTGAGGTAGAGCGGAAAACGGCAGAGAAGTACCTACTGGACTCTGTAAGCATGTTCCGATTTGCCGGGTTCCCGCTGTGGTACTTTATCAAAATGACTGCCCGTTTCTGGTTCCACCTGTACGAAGAAAGGAAGAGGCTACAGCAATGGAAGTGTTGATCAAGGTTCCAGATGCAGACGAACTTGAAATCTTGGTGAAAAGACCAACAGAAAACATTGTCTACCACCCAGGTTCACCAGAGTTATCCGTGACAGACCTAGAGCTAACCAGAAAGAGCAACATGCGGAGATTGGATAAGGTCACCTATAAGGCGGCAGGCAATGAGTACATCTTTACCTACAGGGGGCACAAGATGGCCATACCCAATGGTCTGCCCATTGAGGAAGTTCTTGAGTTAGTAGAATGGGCATTAGATGTTGAGGAAAAGCTGAGGTCGAATCGATGAGGCTAAAAGAACTTGAGAAGTTGGGCGAGATCGCTGGCAACCAGACAGACCGGAACCTCATAGCTGGCATGGTGATCAGTAGCGATGGAAACCTGGCCAGGAGGATCATAGAAGATTGGTTGGGAACCTCCCTGCCCCTCTGGGAGATGTTCTACAGCGAGTTAAGCACGAGCCCACTGGAAGGGCACCTTGCCGGACCCTCCCCGGCACAGGAGCATATCCTGAGAAGGATGCGCGACAAAGGCCACAGACTAGCACCAGTTCGCGGGTTTTTCCGTTGGATCGGTGGAAGCGACGAACGCGCACACCGAGTAACCGTGGCGCTGATGATAGAGCGTGGCTGGCTTCGCATGGTAGAGTCTCAAGTCATGGGGTTGGAATACCTCATTATACCTACTAGGGAGGGAATGGTTGCCTTGGCAAACAATGAGTTGGACAAAGACGACAGGGTGTGGCCATGAACAACAAGATCTTCTATGTTGTTGCCGATACGGTGCCAGAAATGATCGATGGCATCCGTGTGCTGGTACTGCGGAACGATGTGTGGTACCTGAATGAACAGAACGAGCAATTGTTCATCGGCAGCGTGGCGCTACGCGGCCTTGTCGCGCACAAGCTGTACGAGTGCACTGGCTTCGATTACAAGGGTTGTGCAACCGTGCTCTCGTGGCCATAGATTGTAAAAAGGTGACACCTGTTTGTCGGGCGGGGAATATATAGCCGAAGGCGTTTGACAGGCTGAACGCTTTCTGCTATAATAGACAAGGTTCACGATCAGCGTTGCGATGCGTGATTCCTCCTTGTTGTGGCAATGCGCTGGTGGCTGCCCGGCGCATTGCTCGAACAAAAGCGGCGATTGTTGTTCGCCGATTACCATAGAGTGCCGTACTTCCCCTACGGCCAATGTGCAGATGAAGCCGATTTCCAACGGGTCGGCGGATACTGTCAGGGACCGCACATCCCTGCTGGTATTGGGGGAACCGTGGCTGGCCCGTTGAAAGTCGGCTTCTTTGCATCTACAGGAGAAGAGGATGGCTGAAAAATGCGACAAGTGTGATGGTTGTGGCTACGTTGCCGATACAGAAAACCAGGAGCCGTGGACCGAATGGCTGAAACTGCCACTAGGTAGCTCCATTGCCGTGATCATGGGCATTGTGCAGAAGATCGAGTGCCCACGGTGTGGAGGCGATGGGTTCGAGCCGGAGGGTGAGTGATGGAGCACACACAAGAGAAATACTACACCGAGAGGGATAAGAACAAGGGCATCAAGAAGATGCAGAAAAAGGGATGGACGGTGGTGCAAATAAGAACCGAGAAAGAAAGGCCCTGCGCATGTTGTCTCCTGGGCCTTATTTCTTTTCTACTGCCGAAAATCACGGTGTGGTATGTCGATTACAAGCGATAATCTAACAACAACCAGGACGCCATCTGGTACCATTGTGGCAATGTGGAGTGAGCCTAACCCTCCGTTCCTCACCTTCTTCAAGGCACACATTGGTGAATTGACCATTGGACTTGCTCTAAAACCACTCAAGTTGCGCAAGCTACAGGAAGCGCACTGCCTGGGACGGTACCTGGATTTCCATATGAAGAGAATACTGATGCACAACATAGGGTCAGATATAGTCCAGAGTTGGACTGTTAGGAGAAGACATTGAGCGAGGCAAAAGAACCATCTACATCGTACACCATAGAAAAAGATGGAAGTGTGCTTGAGATCACAGAATACGATTTCAAAGACAAGTACCTGCTAATGGACACATTTGACGATCCAAATTACACACAGGTCCCAAACCAACTCCTTGGATCGTGGGAGAGAAATCCGGCAAGTGGGGAAAGCACATTTATACCAGGGATGCTTTCTGATATGTCAGAGGCAGAGTTAAAGGTGTGCCTTGCCCTGTGCAGGCTAACATATGGCTTCCACAGAGAAAGAGCACCAGCCCCGCTTTCTTTTCTGCAAGATATGACCGGGATGAGCAGGCAGGGTGTCCTTAATGGACTTGAGAGGCTTGTTGAGCGTGGTTTGTTTTTCCGCTTCGGCAGGGATGGGCGAACAACGGTGTGGGCAAGAGGGGAAGCTAATAGTCAACGAAGTAGACCGATCATGGTCAACGAAGTAGACCGATATAGTCAACGAAGTAGACACAATAAAGAAAGTATAAAGAAAGAAAGAAAGAATGCTCTTAGCTCCGCTAAGAGCACGGAGGAACCTGCCCAAGACCTTCCTGCCGATCCTGTTCCAGAAGACTACACTGTACACTACTACTACAGAAACAAGGAATTCGTGAGGGCGGTAGGAACTGTGACCAAGGGACCGTGGGTGGTGAACTGCCCAAACTGCGAGAACGATGTGACAATCGGCGCACTCGAAGAAGCAACGGAATGCCTGTGCGGGATGCACGAGTTTGTTCTGATGAAGCACAGGCCCAAGGCTGTCCTGCCGGAAGAGAATGAGGCAGTTGCCGCCTATTTCCTGATCACCGGGAGAAAGCGTGGCACCATCGCGCAGGTGTGGCTGGACGAGATTGTGGCAAAAGTAACCGATGTGCCGTTCTGGCGGCAGGTCGTGAAGGAATATTGTGGGCAGGGATGGAACAGGGGCAGTGTTGATAAGATGCTCAAATACTACGAGGAAGGGAGGTTGCCAGGTACACGAAAGAAGAAAGAGGACGATCAGGGTGAGCCGAAAGTGACCTACGAGGAGGGCAGAAGGCAGTTGCACTACGACGATGGGCCAAAGAAAGGCGCGCCAAGGGTAGAGATGGTCGATGGAAGGAGGCAGTTGCACTATGATGGCTAAACTACTTTCACTACTTCTTCTCCTTGCCGTGTTTGTTCCCAATCCAATCCCCTCAGTTAAGGCCGGATTGACGGTCTACAAGGCTTTCCCTGGCAAGGCATTGGGTTGCAGTGGGCGATTCTACAATGAATCCAAGGAGTGGGTGGCGTTGCCCACAGAATGGTTCCTTGGCGGCGTGGTAGATTGTGGAGATCTGGTCTACACCTGCCTGTCAAACGGGCATTGACTGGATGGTATTCCGGCATACGACTCAGGTTGTATGCTGCACTGGCCAGTATGGGATACTGGCAAACCAATGGCTGTGGACGTACCAATTCACATGAGGAAGAACTACGGGGGTTTCTACACCCAAACGGTCGAGTTAAGGATCTACGATGTGAGCAAGAATGAGTGGATCGAGAGCTTTCCAATGACAGCATGGGATACTAAAAACTGTGATGGGCCGCTCACGCACACGGAGGACAAGTGGCCACTAAAACCACACTGAGTGATAAGAAGTACAGGCTAAAAGTAGAGTTCTGGGTTGATGTAAGTGCAAAACACGCAGTGGATGCAGAACAACAAGGATGGGAGTCTCGCATGAGCTTCAATGGCAGCGGTGAAGCGCAACCTGAATTCGTGGAGGTAGAACGTCTTGGCGAATATTAACGAGATCATCTTCACCAGCGACGAGATGGCACGGCAGCACGTGCAATACGCAAGGAAAATCCACAGTGAGCCAGGGGTACAGTGGGGAATCAGGTCTGTAGACCAGCAAATCATACCCTCTCGCGGCGGCGATATCAGTGTGATTCTAGGTCGCCCAGGTGATGGAAAAACTACCGTGCTATCCTACCTTGCCGCGCACCAGGCCAGGACGATACACGGTGAGAACAAGGAACACGAGGAAACCGTGGTGTACGTCACCTGGGAGGGCACGGTAGACAAGATCTATGCCACGATCCTTTCCTCTCGTGGGGATTACAGTTCCACCGATTTCTATTGGGGCAGGGTGCCAGTAGAACAGGTGGAGAGGGTTGCCGTGACCAGGGGTGTGGTACCCATAACCTTCATCGGCTTTTCTTCGTTCAGGAAGACGGGTTTCAAGCAGATCACACTTGAGCACATCCTGGAAGCGGTAGAGGCAATCCAGGAAGGCAGGGGAACACCACAGCGCAAGGTGGTAGCCCTTGTCCTGGACTATGCCCAACTAATCCCGGTGCCGGGAACCATGAATAAAACAGAGCGCACATCAGAGGCGATCATTGGGGTAAAGAACCTTGGTATGAGGTTGGACATACCTTCGTTTGTGGGCGCGCAGGCAGGTCGGCAGGTGGATGGCTACCAGATCAAGTTGGCCACCGCTGCCGATGGCCAGCACTCTAGTCAGCTAGAGCAGCACACTGATTTTCTGTACTCGATCTGGAGGCCAGTGAGAACAGAGCCCTACGATCCCACAGTGCCATCCGATCTGAATGTTTGGGGCAGGAGGTTGGAGTTAAGGCCGAACCTATTCTTGATGAAATGCTGGAAGCAGCGCGGCGATGCGTCTGGGATGTGGTGGCCGCTACACATGGCACCAGAATTTCTTACACTTGCCGACCTGGAGTTGAATGTAGAGGCAGATGCGGGAGAATTCTAACAAGGCGGATGTTGCCGCTATCGGGAGGAGCGAGGATGATTGACGGTGTTGAGGAACGAGAGATGGTAGCAAGCCTCGTCCACGAGTTGTGGATTCAGTGGATGCAGTATTTCCAGAAGCAGGTACGGTGGATTGAGGGCATGGGATGGGCCATACCGGAGGATATTATTGTTAGATGGCAGCGCCAGATGCGCACCAAGTATGATGATCTGCCAGAGGAGGATAAAGAGAGTAATCGCCGCCAGGCAGACAAGATTCTTGATCTGATGGCAGAAATTGACTTGGCTTCTACTGAGCCGTATGGAACGGGCACTGTTGAGCATGTGCTACACTGACTCAGAGTAGAATGCGCAGCGCTGATGAACAAAATGAGGGGGAAAATCTAATGGTAGACACAGGAAGATGTTCAATTTGTGGCAAGTTCAAGTTCGAGCACCGTTCAATGTCCACTGGCCAGCACAAGTGCCCTCCTGGGTGGTGGTGTTGGATCTCAGATGAAGGATGGGATTATGAAGAGGAGGATGGCAGGGCGGTCTATGCCATTAGGGCAAAATACGCGGCAGCCGAGTTCATCGAGCGTTGGGACAACGGTGGCGACTATGTGTGCATTGGCGGCGACGAGATGGAGGTTTCGGTCAAGCCGTTAGGTGGTGGCGATGTCCAAGTCTTCAAGGTCACAGGCGAGATGGTGCCAGAGTATTGGGCAGAGGAGGTTTGCTAATGCTAGAATATGTAGCCATTGCCGAGCGCCACTACGGTGTGAGGTTTCTGCCAGTAACCAGAACAGAGTACAGATCGCTCGATGGCTGCCCATGGTGCAGGGATGGCGGCAAGGGTGAAAAGGGTGACAGGTTCAGGCTCTTTACTACAGGCAGGTCTGGAGGTCCACGTGTCTGGTGTCGTCAGTGTGGTGGTGTGGCATTCCTGGATACCCTGGAAGAGCACAAAAGCCTGTCAGAAGAGGAGATTCAGGCCCTAAATGAGCAGATCAAGGCCAGGCGGGAAGAAGAAAAGGCAGCGCAGCAGGCAGCACTGAATACTATTATGGGCACACAAGATCACCTGATCTACCACGAAAACCTGCAAACTCACCCTGCCGCTGTTGATTACTGGCGATCAGAGGGCCTGTACGACAAGACGATCTCCCGGCATCAGCTAGGTTGGTGTCCAAGATGTCCCACGGCACCTTACTCTGCCTCTTACACCGTGCCCATAACCTACCATGGACAGGTGTACAATATACGGCACAGGCTGGAAAGTCCGAACGGGAGCGGCAAGTACAGGCCACACATGAAAGGTTTGCCAGCAATGCTCTACAATGCCGACGACCTGGATCAAGAGTCCAATTTCGGACTATTGCTTGAGGGTGAGAAAAAGACCATGGTTGTTACCCAAGAGACAGGTTTTCCTGCCGTGGGCATCATGGGCATGGAGAGTTTCGCACCATCGTGGGTAGAAAAGTTCTCCAATTGGGGGGTAGTGTTTGTAACACTCGATCCAGATGAGGCAGGTAGGGGTTACAGCATCGCCAAGATGTTCGGCGATAGGGGCAGGGTCGTCACGCTTCCGGTCAAAGCTGACGATTTTTTTGTAAGACATGGAGGGACAATGAGCCAGTTCGTTGGTTACATGAACATTGCGAGGCCAGTATGATAACAAATAAGCTGTCAGATCTTTTGCGCTACTACGATGTAAACAGGCGTGTTGGTCACACCACGCTTATGGTGGAAGGTATTGGTTCTGCCGAAGAGCCGTTCCTTCTACTCGCGCACGAGCAGGGCTACGCAGAGAGAATCTTGCGCGACACAGGGAAGCGCTCGATTGGAATCCCGCTGTCCTGGGCCAGCCTTCAAGGTCACAGATTGCAGGGCTTGAGGGCTCCACTGGCCATCGATAACAGTGCCATGATGCACATACTCAATGACTGCCTGGAGCTTGTTTTAAGGCAGGAGGAGATCATCAACGTGCGTGTGGCGCACCACACACGAGCCATCATCGATGAGAAGAATGAGTGGATCGTAAGGCACAATGAACTGCATAGGCAACTAAGTGGCGCTGTTGCGGAAGTGAATCACCTTGAGAATGAGGGTGTTTTTGCCTTTGCCAAGAGAAAGATCGCGGGGTTGTTCAAATGAGCCAGGATGATTTCTGGGACATGGTAGACTCACTCCCTGTGCCGGGCGTTGACGAGATGCCGCCGCCTGTGGAATTGAGCACGAAAGACAAGGTGCTTGCCGCAGAGGCAAAGAGGGTTAAGCGATCCTTACTTGATCCCAAGGTGGACACCGAAACCAGGACCAAGGGGGCTCTGGAAAGCAAGTGCGGCATGAGGTTGAAGAAGGATGGTGATTGGGCTGTCTCTGCCGGAGGGCACAGGTTTTGGGCCAAAAAGGTTGCAGATTATGTTGGTTCCACTCCCGGCACAGATGGAAATTACCACACCTATGTGGAAGTAAAGGGGATTTCTCCCGGCAAAACCTTTGCGTTTAGCAGGCTGGACAAGCCAAACAAAAAGGGAGAGCCAAGCCAGTTCGAGAAATTGACTGATTCATGGGAGCACGGAAACCTGGTATTCCTGGCACTTGGCTGGTGGGTGACAGGCCCAAACTCTGAACATATGATTGAGGAGAAGGGTAGTAAAAAGTTCACCAGGTGGTTCAAGGATACCGTAGAGCTTGAGGTTGCACTGATCCCTTGGGGCAGGTGGATTGAGCACACAGAGGCTACAAAAAGGCGCTCCATCACCCACGCGATTTTGCTGAGAGAGTTTGGGGATTGTATGATTGTGAAAGAGAGGAACAGGTGGCATTTTAGTGCCAGCCATTGGTGGCAGCGCAGGTTGGATGATAGCCCACTGTTTGGTGGAGCCCTGATAGTATAGGAGGAGACAGATGACAGCCAGGTATGTCGAAGGATTGCAGCGACGTGCGGATAGCATGGTTGGGGAGTGTAGATCGAGTGGTCACTCAACCAGTCACGGACCCTACCCAATAGGTGCGATGGAATTGCGCTTTGATGGTTATTATTGGGTATTGCGTGTTACCAGGCCAGTTGGTGTACCATTGAGTCGATTTAGGACTGCGTTCAAGATACCATGGAGTGCACTTGAGACATCGGATGAGCACAACATCCGCTTCCGGTGGGAGGGTTCGGGTGAAAGTGCAGTATATCACTCACCCGAATCTTGGAAGGTTGCGCCACCCCCGCGCCCTCCGTGTCCAGGTGGCTCAATCTATGAGAAAATCAGGAAGAGAACCGAAGAGTGGTACAGGTGGTAATGGTAAGTATAGGAGGAGACAAATGGATGGTGATCGTGTTGGTTTTGTGCTTATCGGGCTGATCGCAGCCATCATTGCTGCTGTTTTGGTTGGCCCTATGTTGAGTGATGAGGCAATAGCTGTGATTGTGGGGGTTGTGTGTGGCGTGATTGCCGCAATTCCAACCTCAATCCTGTTGCTTGTGGTGTTCACAAGGCGAGATAGGAAGGTAGAGCAAAAGCCGCCACATATGCATTACTATGGCGGCTCTGTGCACACAACGGTTCCCAGGTCCAGGCTTGAATCACACGTTATCGATCTACTGCCTCTTCACAAGGACGAGTGAGGCAAAGTTGTAGTCGTAGACATAGTTGCCCCGGTGGGAGTAGTCAACTTTTCCTCCTGCCGGGAAGAAACCTTTGTCTGCCGCACGGTCTATCATGTCCTGCATCTGCTGTTCCCCATAGGTCCTGATGTGGCCATCCGACTTTTTCTGCCCATCGTGAGAAAAGTCAACCGTGATGGCCACCACTCTTTTTGCGTAGTCTAGGAGTTTGTCAAAGAAGGTAACATCGTCCGGTATGTGCTCCAGGGTGCTGATGCAGACTACAGCGTCGGCCTTTTCGCCTTCGTACTCCATGAAGTCGATCTGCTCGAAGCCCATTTCTGCAACCTTACCCACAGCCATCTTTTGACGCTCTATCCACTGGCCGACATTCCCTGGATCTACCTGCAAGACCTTCATGCCGAGATTTGCTGCGGCAGCGCCAAAGACCGATCCCCCTCCACCAACGTCCAGTACAGTGTGGCAATCGTACCTTCGGAGCGCGTTCAGGACTATGCCGTACTCCCAGGCACGGTGCTCGTGCTCCATCCTGTGGGGAATTCCGGCCATACCCAACATCACATTGATGTTGCGTGTGTGCTGGTGCTCGTCAAAGAGTTGGTAGTCTATGGGGTTGAGTGTCTTTGAGTGGATGATGTGGGTTGGCGTATTCAGGGCCAGTTCAAGCACTTCCTCTGCCGTGGGGTTGATTGGGTACAGGGAACCCTCTTTGACAACAGCGTGTCTCATGTCCCAACTTTTGCCATCGTGTACTGCGACTTTGGGCATACTGAAACCGTTGGCCAGGGCAAGTTGACTGGACATGATCCCGATGAATGCCTTTGCCCCGGCGATCCACGACACGGTTTCCAGTATGTCGAGCCCGGTGATCCCTTTGTCATCGCCGATGTGTTCTCCTGGCCCTCCGACCTGGATCACCCTGATTGGACTCTTCTCGATGACCTCCAGGAACAAGTTTTTGTAGCTCGTCTCACCCCTTGGTGCCAGGATGATGTAGGGCTCGTCAGGCAACTTGACCTGCGGGTACTCGTACCTGATCGGCAATCCCACAGGTAAGAATGCCTCCCTGGCCATGTAGTCCGGCAGGGGTATGTCGGGCACAGCTTTGAACCCCAGGTGGTGGACGTAATCGTACTCCCAGGCATCTACTGGCATGTGCCACGGTTGGATTCCCATATCCATCCTGGTTATCTGGTATTTTTCCGGTACTATCAATCTGTCGATGTATGGCTGGTACTCGAAGAACCGTTTCAGGGGTAGGCAGTAGGTGGATGTGAAAAAGTCGCAGGTCACACCTTTCCTGCGACATAGCTCCATGGTTGCTGGCAGGGCATAGATTGCATCGCCGATCTTGCCCGGCATAGTTACGGCTATTTTACCTATAGGCATTGTAGAGTCTCCAATCTTCGGTGTTGTTTTCCATGAGAAAGTCAAAGTCCTCTTCCAAGATGCAGTATCGGTAGTCTGCCTCTACTGTTTGCACCCATGGTGGTGGGCTGTACCCCATAGCCAGACAGGCGGCCATGACAGCGGAGGAGAACTTTTCTTGCGTGCCGACCATGGCGAATTTACTGAGTTTTTCTAGCGCGATGTCGCAGAGTATCCTTTGCCAGTTGCGATCAGGCATGGCGGATTGCTCGTACCTGTGCTGCCACTCCAACACGCTTTTGTGTGCGGTGATGGTGTCTGGGTCTGGGCACAGTGTGAGGTATCTGAGTTGAAAGTTGGACGCCAGGCTGCGAGTATTTGGGTGCCTGATGAACTGGCTGAATGACAGCGGCCTTTCGACACCGTACATTCTCCAGTTCACGTTCTGCGAGATGTGCCTCCAGTGCGAGTAGGCGCGATTGACCGGATCGCGCAATAGGGTCATAAACCCTGTACCCCCTGGCATGATCTCTTCCATGGCGCACAGGAAGGTGTGCCCACGGTAGAAATCATAGCCATCAACGGGCAGTGTGTAGTAGTGCCCCATGAGCAAGTGCGGTGCAACGCTTATGGCTGTGTGTTTCTCGATGATCCCTGCGAAAGCCCTTCCTGCCGTTTTGGGTATATGTACAAAGGCGAATGGCATCAGAATGTCTTCACATTCTGGGAGATATCTCCCTCACCAAGGCGTTCATCAATTTTGGCGATCAGTGCTGTTCTGCGGCTATTCAACGCCTGGGCCTTGCCATATGCCTGGCCTACACCAATATAATCTTTCTGCTTAGCAAGTATATTCGCATCTTCTAACGCAAAGAAGATCTCTATATTTGTTTGTGTGAGTGCGTTTATCAACACCACAATATCTACTTCTTCACCAGTGAATTCATCCTGCGATTTACCCAGGACAAATAGCTTTAACCTGGTTGTGACTAGCTCATCGATTAGTGTTGCAATGCTCTTTCTGTCTACTTCGCCCATGGTATAATCTTCTCCTCATCTAGTAGTGGTATGTGGTGCAATACGCCATTGACCACAGAGACAAGTTCTGGCTCTGGCAGGGGGAAGAAAAGATTCATGCCGTTTTCCATCCTGTCCCACAGCTTTTCAATGAAGAACGTTTTGAAGTGCCAGGGCAGGATCATCAGAATCATGGGGTTTGTGGCCAGCAGTTCGTCCTCTGGGACTATCGGGATGTTCGTGCCAACCGTCTTCCTGCCGTACTTGTCCTCATTCACTTCGCCAATGGACATAATAGATCGCTTGTCCAGGTCAAAGTATTGCAGGAGAGTGTTGCCCTTAGTGCTTGCGCCTAGCGCGTGTACGGGGATGTCCTGTTCTTGCCATTTGCGCATGGCCTTGTTCACGGCAAGAGCTATGTTCATCACCCGAATGGAGAAGGCCAGGAATGGGTCTTCGTACTGTTGAAGGTACTCTGTTTCCCTGCCGATGTGGTATTGGACACTTGGTTGGATCAGGTAATCACTCCCCTTCTTTGCCGCATACACCCTTACCGATCCGCCATTGACACCGTTGTATTCTACATCGAACACATAGAAGTTGTGATCGTTGAGCAGTTTGCATACCTGGGCTAGGGTGTAGTACCCTGCGTGCTCATGGCAAATATTGTCGAAGGCGTTTGCCTGTAGCATTGAGAGCATGTCCGTCATTTGGATGACAAAGATCCCATCATCCTCCATGACTTTGTGCACTTCATCCAAAAAGTCTCCCGGTGTGTTCAGATCGTAGAACATAGCGATTGCTGTGACGATATCTGCCTTTCCTATACACGGATACAGTTCCGCGCTAAAATAGTCGTTGACAAAGAAGTTGCAATTCTTCTCTGCGGCATCTGCCAGATTCAGTGCTGGATCGAAACCAATGGTTACGAACCTCTCTGGATACATAGCCAGCATAGATCCATCGTTTGCGCCGATATCGAGCGTGTATGGTCGTTGGTCTTTTTCTCCCCACCGCTCCAGGGTTTCCTGCACTATGTTCTCAAGTGCGTTGATCATGGATGGGTTGAGAGAGGATTTGTACCAATATTGCCTGTACATCCTGTCGGGCTCAACTATGTGTTTCAGTTGGGCGAAACCACACTTCTCGCACGTTGCCAGGACCAATGGCTCTGGGCTGTGTGCATGGTTGTGCTCTGTGAGAAAGCCTGAAATGAACAGGCTGCCGAGGTCGAGAACCTTCCTGAGTCCACCACTGCAAAGTCTGCAATTGAAGATTTCCATCACACCCTCACTATGTGTTGATCTGATCTGTTGAAGCCTGGGAACGGTCTGTGGCGTTCGTCTTCGCCGATGTGGTACGGGTGAAACCGTGCCATATTGAATGGCCTTCTGTGTCCCACGTTCGGGTCCTCAGAAACAGGGCAACCCCACTTGTTCTGCCAGTACACGTTGTTCATATGGTGTGTGCCGTGATTCTGCTGGCCGAGGACCGGATTGGTGCTAATTGCGGCACTGCCAATGTGGTAGACGTGTGTGTCCGGCACGATGAATGGTTTCAACCCGGCCATCGCTGCGCGCCTGGAATAGTCTACGTCCTCATTGTAGGCCGGGAAAAAGTTTTGATCGTAGAAGCCTACCTTCTCCAGGGCAATTGGTTGCATGGCAAAGCAGGACATGCCGTGGCAGTTGATTTGTGCATCGTGGTGCTGGTTGTACCCGGCACAGAAGATGGCGTAGGAATCTCTATTCTCGATTGCTGCCTGTGCAATCTTGTCAATATCTCCGACTTCAAACCACACATCGTCATTCACGAGGATTAGTACATCGCAGCCAGAGTCGCGCATTCTGATCAAGGCATCGTTCCACGATGTAGCAACACCACGGTTTGTTCCGTGCCTATACACCTTTGCGCCGTACACTTCTTCTGCCGAATCGCACACCTGTGCAACGCTTGGAATCTTACTGTGTTGGAAGATGCGCAATTCAACTTTGTGTTGTGTTGCCTGGGACGATGTAACGAGTTTTCCGAGGGTCTTTGGCTGATTGTATGCTATGGTGGAAATACCTATTCTCATGTCTTCTCCTAAAAAAAGATGCGGGTTGGGTGGTCAGGCCAACCCGCACCTGCCGCATGGGAGCCGCAGGAGAAGACGGTACCATTCTACACCGTCTCCCCTGCTGATTCAAGGGGATAGGCCCCTTTTGAATTAGAAGCCGTTAAGCCTCTTCTGCCGGAGGTCGATGGCACCGTGCATGATCTGTGAAGACGTGAGTGCCACAAACAAGACAGAGAAGGCCATCTCGACACCGTTTCGCCAGGTCGTCGGCACAGGTGAGTAGCCCATAAGCATGGTCAGGCCCCAAGCCCCAAGTCCAAGTGCGCAGACGATGCCGATGGACCAGTAACGCTTGTAGTCGGACTCCTGCTTTTTCAGGAACGACACCTTGCCCACAATGAAGTAGGTGAGTACCCCGGCACCGCCGCCTCCGAGCACCCAGGCCAAGCCCTGTTCTAGGGTCAGAGCACCGTCATCGGCGAATGCAAGCCCAACCCACAGCGCCGAGATGATCAGCGCTAGTACGGTGTAGAACGCGATTCTTTTCAGCAGTTTCATTTCCCTCTCCTTATGGTGTTGGTGTTTCTACGGGTACAACCTTGATGTAAACCTTGTCAATCTCGATTAGGCCAGATGGTAGCGTGCCAGGCTCATCTGTTGGCTCTGTGGTCGGTGTTGGCGTTACAACCTCCTCCTTTTCGATCCTGGTGAATGTAGAGAACATGGTGCAGTGATCCGTGAACCCTAACCATCCGATCCCGCCTAGCCAGTCAGATGGGCCATCATAATCTGCAATGTACAGTTCGGTGACTCCCTCTGCGCCAGTGGGGTTGCCATTCTCATCAAAGGGGATGTACGCATCGCCTCCACCTACCCCAAAGCCAACATCGCCATTACTAGAAGTCCAGCCCACGACACCGAGGTCTGTGTGTCTACTCGCAGGTGGATCATAGTATGGGAGCGCTGGTGCACCTGGCCAGTACCGCACAACTGCCTTGCCTGCGACCGGGGTACCATCTTCATTTTCTACACGGACGATGAAAACGGCAGGGCCGCAAGATTCTTGTAGTTTTGTCAGTCGGAAGATGTATTCTGCTTCATCGTGGGGTTTTTCGCAGAGCCATCTGATTCTCGTTCCGTACTTGGAATATAGCCACTCAGTGTCCTGCCGCGTGCCGTACATGTCATAGATGGCAGGGTCCTCTTCGCACGGCTCCAGGTTTGGATCTGTCTCTGCCACAACATCACTCATGGCAATTGGCACTGTTTCTGCCAGGGATGCCTCTTGCTTAAAGAGTGTGTGTAACTGTTCGTTTGCCGCTTGTACGTCTTTTGTGGCTATCGGGGAAGTGAATTCATTGCCGTTTGGGGCACAGCCAGCCAAGAGCCCACTCAGCCATAGTACGCCAGCGATGAGCCCAACGACTACCAGTATCGGAGGTGCAACTCGTGTCAACAGGTGTCTCTTCATTTTCTTTCCTCCAGTGCTTCTTCAAGTTTGCCAAGGATGCCTGGCATTTGCACGCCAGGTTTCTGAATGTAGCGGAACACGGTCACAATTGCAAGTGACACTGCCGTAGATAGTCCTGCGAACAGGATGCCGAAGAACACCAGCGCAAATGTTCTCAGCGTTTCCTCGTCCAGTGCCAACATCAGTCTGACCACGACAAATGCGGCAATGAGCACAATGCCAAGGGTGACTCCACCACCAAGGATTGTGGCTATTGTTTGCTTTGCGCTGTACCCCCTTGTTTGGTACACATCGTATGGGGTTTCATACTCGTTCATGTCTTGACTCCTGCCTGGTAATCGCCCTTGGTGCTAACCAAGCCGCGATCTACCAGAAGGTTGTACTGTTGCACAACCTTGTCATAGCCAATGCCTTGGCCCTGATTGGATGCGAATCTACGTAGTGCATCCTTGCTCACATTGCCACCAGTTGGAACGCTGTCCAGCCACCGTTCTGTGATTGACAGGAGCCCGACCTGCACGCTGTGGGCGACACCCCCTCCGTTCCTTGCCACATCGATGTTGTCCGGCAGGGCAATTTGTATCTCAGTGGTTGTAGAGCCCGTTCTGACCATGGCGTGCCCGTTACCAGCGAGTTTGTCCAAGTTCATACCGCCGACACCAGTGCCGTATTGAGATAGGTACTTTGTATTGGTCCTGGTGCCGATAATTGTGGTTGACGCATTTGCGTGTAGCATGTCGTCAAACAGGACGGATTTCGTAGTTTTTGGAGTGATGCCCACAAGGTGCACATCGTACTCCCGGCCCTTCTGGCTAATCTTGCCGAGTGGTGTGGCAATTGCTGCGCGCTTTGTCTCGATGATATCTGCAAGCTCATCTGCGACAACCAGGACAGGTCTTTCGCACCTGTCCATACTATGTGCCAACCTGGTCATAGCAGTGACCATATCTTCATAGTTGGTGATGTACGTGACTCCCTCAAACTCCCTAAAGTCCCACAGGCCAAGTTTCTTTTTCTGTGGCTGGATCTTTGGGTTAAGGATGTACACATCCCAACCACTGGACAGTGCGCCTATGATGATGGTCATTGCCGCGACAGTCTTTCCTGCCCCGGTCGAGCCCACGATCATAGCGTGTGGGCTTTCCTCACTGTTCAGGCTGACGCAGAATGGTTCGCCATCCATATTGACACCGATAGGGAGTTTGCCGCCAGCGATCACCCCTCCGGTGTTCCTGAACCTGCGGTACACTTTTGATAGGTGAACCTGCTTGTCTGCCTTCCTGCCCCAGGATATGACCATTTTACCAGAGATTGCCAGCTTGAGCGAACCTGGAACCAGGTCGATCCTACTTGCCAGTAGGTAGTGCTCCAGGTCTTGCTTGGTGCGCAGAATCTTGGCTGTACCCACCCTTGCCGGAATGTTGGCATTGATTGTGGCAGTCTGGTACCCGACAACGGCACTGGTGATCTTAATGTGCAGGTCTTGCATGATGTAGAACCTGCTGATCAGTTTGCAGGCTTCTTTCAGGCCCCTGTCAATCTGGATACCTTCTCGTTTGTCTGGTGCAACTGGTGCCCTGCTGCGGTTTGAACTGAGCGCGAGAAATGTCCCGGCAGTGAACCAGGTGAATGCAGCGCTACCAGCAACAATCCAAAAGTCTTCCATTAGACGTACCGCACCCTTCGCCTAACCATCCCCAGGAAGCCCAGGTTGTCCCTCCGGTAGTGGAAGGCATCCTGTAAGCTCCAGCCAAAGATAAAGGAAGAATAGAAAGGTATCCAGAGAACCTTCAAGTCGAGCTGAAACCTCAACAGTAAGATCAGACCAATCAACCACCAGGTCACGTATAGGATACGAAGTACCGTTCCAGGAAAAATACTGTGGCTCCACCGACTCCGATGTGGAAATAGATAGGCATACGGCATCATGTACCCTACCAATACAGCGCCAAAAACCCCCCACTTCTTCATGGCCCTGTACTCTTCCCTGGTCATCGCCCTGTGATCCGCATCTGGTGTAATCACGTATCCACAGAGTGCCCCCAGATAGAGTCCTAACCCCACTTGCCATGCATCCCTCCACACAATGGTGCCAATAGCGATCAGGATCGAGAGTGGTAAAACTACCCTCAGAACCCTCTTGGCGTCTTTCTCATGCAGATGACCGTCGAAGCCACCCATTAGTATTCCTTTATCTCAATGCCGAACGCCTTTGCCTTTGCCGCATCTGGCATCCACCTGCCGATATCCAGGGTGAACCCCTCCCTGAACCTGTAGGTTCCAATACCCTTGCTTGCCAGTGCCTTGACATGCTTCTGGATGGTTCGTCTGTCCATGCCTGTGGCAGCAACCAGGTCGCGGTACGTTGCCCTGCCGATTGTCCCAGATCGCATAACCGATATATAGGCGTTAAGGATCTTGCGTTCCTCTTCTGAAACCTCCTCATCGCCGACAATTGAGAAAGATGTTGCCTGTTCTGCACCAAGGACGAGAAGTGGTGTTATCACTGCCGCGTTGATGTTGGCCCAGGCTTCCGGCCACTCTTCCATTACGTGCACGGTCGGCCTTTGAGCCCAATCCTCATGCAAGGTGTGCATGATCAGGAGTCTTGCATCTTCGTCCCTACACAATATAACCGATGGTTGGGGTATCGAGCCTTTCAGGATTAGCTTGTTCATCGCGTTCCTCCCAAATGAGCCAAGAGATATATTCTGGGTTTCCATGTACGGTGTGGTCTTGCTGTGCGAACTTGACCACGTAACCGCAGGCCCACAACCTGTGCAACG
>JABAHP010001597.1_pt1 | contig 91859 bp, 128 predicted proteins | sample 7062081 | NCBI WGS metagenome assembly JABAHP01 (sample SAMN14534357, study PRJNA622989) | marine sediment metagenome | biome: marine biome [ENVO:00000428]; feature: marine pelagic biome [ENVO:01000023]; material: deep marine sediment [ENVO:00002113] | place: India: Gulf of Kutch | collected...
CTTACAACCGGGTGGGTATCTGTGTGTTTTGCTCTTACAGGGCCTATAAGTTCTCGGTTGGAAGAACAAGATCATGAGTATGATCATGGTGGCATGATCCTATTAATGGATGAAGGTTTACAAGGGGACACCATATTAGTTGCCCCAAGATTACCGCACCTATTGAACGTAAGCGAGAACAGTGAATACGCCGCCATAAGTACATCGGTATCACTGTTAGCGCAGGATGATTATGATTGGTTAAAAACGAGTGTTGAAGTCCATAATATCGGATTTGAAACGTTGAATGTTTCGGCGGATCTCATGGATTATGGGCTTCAAACATCCGTTACCATAACAGAACCCTCGGGTTTAAATCTTTCAGTAACCTTGGCTGACCGGGGGTATACAGATGAATATCTCATAGTAACCAATAATTGTCCTATCGATATCCCGGATCCAGGGGCGGATGATATTAATTGGGATTTTATTATGAGGACTTCAGGTACTTACAGGTATTCTACTTTTGTATGGTACCCGGGGTTGGGGGAGGATCCCAACGGGAAAACTACTGCTGCATGGAGGTTCAAATATAAGGATCCAACTTTCCCCAGTAAGAATTTCCCGCACCCAATCCAATATGTGATAGACCCGAATGACGGTGAGATTTTTGGATTGTTTCGGTTGTCGGAGATGTCAGATCCCTTACCAAGCTATACCTTCACAGATCCTGGAACGGGAGATTCCTATACTTTAGGAACGGGTGAAGGGGATGACCTCAGGGCTATGAATTATCCCATCGGGGGAGTTCTTCATAAATATGAAGATATTCTCCAAAGTCCTGAGAAATCCTTGGCTATGCCTGGGTATTTCGAAACTACGGCTCCGGGGGACTATGATCCCTTTGTGCAATATCGGCATATCGGAATCAGCCCCACTCAGAAACGGCTTTATGTTATTCGGGCCATGGGTCGGCGGGATTATTGGCACTACAATTATTGTGCTCAACAAAGATCCATGACCAATAGAGTTAATAATCCTTTTGATGGGGGAACCACTATCTATAGCCACCCCCCTCTTTGGTACTACGACGAATTCCAAACTCTTTGGATATGGAAAGTTGATAAAGTATGGTTGGATTCCAGTGGATTCGTAGCGGACGAATTTACATGTGATCATGGGGTATATTCCCGAGAGATAACAGACTATACTCCTATCGGTGACGTAGAGTACACTTTAGTAGATAAGCATTACGCTACCACAGACGTGGCGGATGTATTTTCGAGTCAAACTGCTTTGGATTTCTCCAAATTAATTGCCTACGATCAAACTGAGAATGATTATACGGTAAGAGACATTTTAGTTTACGACTATGAATTTAACTTCATTACTAGGATGACCCGATTGAGTGGCTTACAGGATGATGATGTTATTATGTCAGTTCGGGAGGCCGATGGGATTTTTTATGTCCTTACGCAAGCGAAATCCGACCCCTATAATTGGGGGCAATTTGAAGTTGATCGGCAATTAAATAACCCCTCAGAGAAATCGGCCTTAGGTACTGATAAGTACGGGTGGATTTATAAAGAGATGCGGTTATACAAAATTCGGGGGGCTATAACAAATACGGCTCAACTCCTGTACACATTGCCCTTCGGTACCCATTCTTCAAACGATGTAATAATACAGGAAATTACAAAAACTCATGTATGGCTAAACTGGGATGCCATTAGGAAAGTTCGGGTCGGGAAAGTTCTGGGGTTGGGTATTCGATTAGACGGAACCAATCATGTTACTGTGCCGGGGTTGGTGGCGATCATCAAAGATAAGTATGAAGATGGGGAATATAGTTTACTGTGTTATAAACATCCAACTTATAATGCCCATCGATTTGAATCTTCCAAGCTTACTCGGTGGGGTCGTAAAGGAGCTAATAGATTATTGGTATTACGAGAAAAGGGTATTCAATATCAAACCGAAGAATGGTTGTGGGCTCCGGATGCCGATGCTCCTCAACGGGGTGATGCTACTTCAGTGCTTAATCATGTGAGTGGGATGCAGCCCGGGTATAGTCAAGTACGACATAAACGCCAATATACCTACCTGAAAACGTCGGTAACTTTGGTGGAGTCAGCTCTATCAGCAAAACCTAGGACTTGGGTGAAAGTGACTTCCGGGGGGCCGAACACGTATGCTACTTAATAGTTTAACAATAAATATCACCCCCAATGCAGTACCTACGTGGTCGGGGCGGCTCCCGGCATTAGTGTTTGATTCCGATATTAGGGTAATTGCGGTTGAGGTTCCCTTAACCCAACCTAATGTCAAGGAATACGAGTATGTTTCGTTGGATCTTTGGGTGGATCGATATGATGTCTCTAATGAAACCGAAGTAGGGGTGTCAGGTATTCTGTACAACACAAGATCATTGGTAAAACTTAGTAATTCCGTCGCTATTACCCCGTGTAAAGAAATAATTCTTGGAGATGAGGATACGGAGAATGATACTTATGATCTGATCATATCCGAAACTTTTGGTACTACTGTAACAAAGTTGTTTGAGGGTACCGGGTGGGAAGTGAAAATTGATCCACGGAAAATTTCCGATTTTCCTGTGGTTACAGAAGTGGCCCCTATACTTACCTTGAATGGGAGTAAGCTTGAACAACTTAATCAATTGTTAGGCCTTTTGTCTCCGAACGATCTATGGGGCCAAGGGCTTTCGTTTTTTGTTAACCCCTTTGAGGGGGTGATTCTTATTACATCCCCACTGCATGGAGATTCCAATATAAATACGATCCCTATCGGGGATCTGAAGTTAGAGGAATTAAATGTACAAAAAACTCCAGTGGATATGCCCGAAGCTTTGTATATCCAAGAGTCGGAATCCGCATTACTTCGAGCTACGGAACATTTTGAGGGGGTTAAAGCAGGGACTGAATCCTATGCTTTTAATACCGATCAGGTAGTCACTGAGCAAGATGAAGATGTGGTTACAATTAATGCATCAGTGTCTGGGGAACGGTTTAGTGTTGGTAATTTGGTGCTTACCGAGGTAACCACTACCAGGATTGACGAGTCAACCGATGTATCTACACGGATAGGATACGGCGGACCCTTTAATACGGAGCCCGTAATTAATACGTACCGCATGACAAAAAAGAAATTTTCTGAAATCACTACCACTACGGAATACCGATATATGGTAGGTCCACCCTATAGCGTGGAGGAGGCTTCGGTATACTCTGCTCATATGGAGGGAGGTAATAATTGTTTTTCTAAAAGTGAGGGAGGAATACGGCAGCAACTGAGTCGGGATTTCGGTTCCGTTATTATAGACAAGGAGAATTACCCAGAGGTGTTGGGAACCTCGGATGGGATTAGGGCAATCAGAAAATTGGTAGTTACGGAAGAGTCATCAAAGGATAGTGTGACGTTTGATTCCGGGAGTGTGGGGGGGAGTTTTGAATTTCCCGGCCCCATCGATACCAGTGACCCGGTTATTACCACTGTGGAAGAAGTTTACATGTATGATGATGACGGCAACCTTACAGGGGATCGGGTCGGTAAAAAAGTTACTGAAGATACCGGGTATGTGATGACTAACACTTTTAGGGTGTATACCCCGATAACGGAACAACTTACCGGGGTTCTTACGTACTCAGTTGAAACAAAGTATAATGATAAAGACGAAGTTATTTCTTCGTCAACTACCGGGGTACAGATTGATACCGTAGCAGCGGATAGATCAGGCCCGGTTCCCGAATCCGCTTTTATGTCTGTAGAAGGTAATGAGTCTCTCAGAGAAAAGAAGTTAAAGGCATATTCATCAAATATAATCAAAAAATTAAATGAAGATAAGAGTATAAGTGATTTGTCGGAAGTACCTACGGGAGGGTTTTATGTTACCGTAGAAAATTTGACTCTAGAAGAAATTGAATCATACCTTAATGATTATTATGTTTTAGACGCTTCTATGAATTACGTAGCGTCATTTTCTACGAAACATGCCGATGTTCGTGGATTGATCGGGGGGCATATTCAATTAACCTCCGGGACATTAAATAGGCCTGAATTTCACGACGCAACAACTAGTGCTAAACTTGAATTAAAAGATTCCGGATTTCTGAGTGCAATTAATTGCACTCCGTTTCGGGTGACCGGGATAGTGTTGGATTGGGATAGGGAAACTACCCCGGAAATCTCCGTAGCTATGTGTCAATTAGTATGAAAAATGCGAAGAAAGTATTAGCCTATTCAAATTCCTCCGGGGTGGGGATTGTCCGAGATAGATCAGGGCGTATATCCGTGGTGATGAATAAAGGAAAGTCTCTGAAGATTGGGGCTGTGGTCTACGTACGATCTCACAAAAATAAAGATGTAGTTTGACGTGAATACTAAGAATGGGTTAGGGAAAATTGTAGTATCTCGGAAAGATTCGGGGACGTCTCTTATACGTGTGGGGGGAGATATCCATGCTATTCCCAAGCACCAAAAGAAAAATACAATTGCTTCGTACACTATAAATGAACCGGATCCGGTACCTTCCAACGAGTTGTCCGGGGATACCCCTTACAAAACTACGGTAGCATGTGGGAACCGACCTCAAGCCCCTTCGATATCCACAACAGTGGATAAAAAGAAACACATACCTTTGACCGCGAGCCACAGAGCCCCGGAAGCTAAAACCACTACCAAACCCCCGGAAGAGCCGGATGAGTGTATTGATGAAGGTTTGATCGTAGCGACTAAGAATGGGTTTTATTTGGTTCAGATTGGAGATTATCTGCAAGATACAACAATTAAATTCTTATCGGCGGATCCCACAGATAAATGCGTTATAAAAAATGTGGGTCGGGTGGAATTGATCGAGACGCTTTATACTAGCTGTATGCCTTCTAGGTGGGATTTTTTTGATGGGGTTAGAAAGTTCACTATGGCTTCCCTGTACCATACCCAACCATCGAATCCCTTCGTATTTGAACAATTAGAATATTTCAGTGGGTATTATCAAGATGCGGTATTGATACCTCATTGGGGGTATCATGGGGTAAGTACCCATATGTTCAGCTCAGCTAAATTGGCGGGATGTGCTTTGGATGTCGGCCAAGTGTGGTTCACTGAAGGGGCTATGTTCACCACTATGTATAAGCGGGATTTTACCTTGAAGGATGTTATTGGTTTCGACGCTAACGATTATCCGACGACTAAATCCAGTGTACGAATACAACAGGTAAATGTTCCTCGATCATGCGAAGTTGATCCTACGTACCCCAGTAATGATGTGAATGCCCGGTTGGTCGATAAGTTGAATCATTATCGATATTGCCTGCAAATGGTGGATGAAGTTGAGGTGTACGAAGCTGCAAGATTGCTTGCTGAGTATTACGCCGGGCGAATGGCGGAGGATAAATTTGTTAGCCACTTAGATACCGGGCCTTACCCCACATTGGGTGATCGAGCAGAGTACTTTGATATAGACGCAGAGGAAATTACTGAGGTCCTAGCTAAGGTGTCTGATCCCGGGTTAATCAACCCTATAGAAAATATCGATCAAGTGTGTGATGATTTATTTACTGAGTGGGTAAGTGTCACCTTAGAAAACGATAAATTAGTTAACACCAAGTATTACCGAGTGGCTTTCGGGGTTGCTCAGGCGGATGATGGGGATTGGTACGGGTGCGGTATCTTGCTGGCCCTCCCTGGGGATGAATCCCCATCGTATGACACATATACGATAAGTCTCCCAGACCCACCTCAAATTGATATTGTGGTAGATTCCACCGTGTATATCAATGAAACTGATTCAGGTAATACGTTTAGGGCTTTTTCTCAGTATCCTAAAAGCACAGATGAGTTATCCGCTACCGCAGCCCGGTGGTGGGACGGTGAAGTAGCCTATTTTGGGTACATAGTATCTTTTAAAGACTATGGGGCGTATGGGTTATCTTCTCCCGAGTTTCTATTCGATTCCGAAGGTGTCTTGGATAATGAAGTAATTAGTTCTGCTTATTTGACGGAGTCTAAAGTATGTACTTGGCCGAAAGAATTATTAACGAATGGGGCCACTATTCGACCGAAAGACGATACTTCGGGACCTTCTAAATTTTTTATTCAGTACGATTCAAACCATACCAGATCGGTATACTTGAAAGTGTATTCAGCGGCACAAAGTGAATATGAGATTACCCCTGATACGCCTCCAGATGGAGATTATAGGCGGGATACGGTTATCCCCGGTCCTGGGGAGGATACGGAAGATTCCGGAACTCCAGTGGGTAAAGTTGAGCTTTATGTAGGAAACACCTTGGTTGATACAACGCATCGATTCGGGCAGGGTGATTTTACCAATCCATTCCAATCAATCTCAGTAGGGAGTGTATTCCATACGAGCTCCGGATACACTGTATTGCTATACACTATTAATAAAACGATCCAATCAACGTATTACACCTGGTGGACTTCTGAGTACCTCGATGTTCGAGAAATGTACTATTGGATGAAGCAGACTCTATGGTGTGCGGTTATAGATCCGGGAGGTGCCAGGATCGCCCGGTGGAAGGTCGGGGCCATGAATCCGGAAATTGGGGAGGATCCTGAGTATAAGAAAACCTATAAATATGAAACTCCGGTAACCCCTACCACAGATTTTAATATCCAATTTAATGGTGAAATTAAAAAGGGGACTGTGAAAGTATTTATGACTATTGAAGGTGAAGCCGTAATGTTTACCGATGATAGTGACGGGGCGTTAACTGAGGTTGAGGATCAACATTCAAAATACACCACATTGTTATCGTCTTCTTCAATAGATTATAATACCGGATTAGTTACTTACTCGGTATCAGTAGCTCCGGATCTTAACGAAGACGTTATCCATGAAGCAGAGGTAGCGCAGTTTGTGATGTACCATGGGTTAAGTACTTATACGGAAATTGTAGGGTATCTAGGTATATCCGGAGATACCGTGTACGGCCAGCCATTTAAATCAATAGAGTTTGAGGGTTTGGGGTGCAGGTTTGGGGAAGCTACCATCACAAATGACGGTCACTACGTTGTATTTTCTTCCGTCCCAGTGTATTTTAAAAGTGGGAGAGGTTTCCGATTCCTAAAAGATTCGGAGTTGCTTGAATTGGGAGTTGATCAGCCGGCGGTAACCGGTAAGGGTAGCAAGCCCCAAGTAGTGGTCTACGACTTATTCAGTCTTACCGCCGAGGAGCCTGCCAGGGTATCCAACCCTTTATTATTAGTCAAGGATGATGAATATACAGATGTTATGGTGTTGAACTAATGCCTAAGGAAATAAGACGGAATTTAAAAACCACTTCTCCAGTAAAACCAAGAATAACCACGGTGGAATCTTCCGGGTTGGCCCATCTTCCTGAGGATGTTCGGAAAAGTTTGTTTTCGCTAAGGGACGATGTGTATCAATTAGTTATCGAATTTTTAGAGGATATCGAGCGGTACACTCCTAAAGAGTTGGCCCACAAAAGAAAAGTATTACATAAGATGTTTAAATCATTAAGGTGAGAGTGACTATGGAACCGGCAAAAATTCAAGGACATGTGAAAGAGATACCCCCAGTAAAAGCATGGTTGGTGCATTCCAATCGGCGGGGATTAATTACTGAGGGAGATAGGAACCCTGACACCGGGGAGCCCATATTATGGCCGGACTTGGATCCTAAAGAAATTTTAGCTGTAAATTTTATGGGGCTGGTATTGCCTCCGGCAAAATCTTATAATTTCTACAGAACGGCAGTGGCTACGGTTGGGTCTCCCGGAATACCTGAATCAATCACTTTTGAATGTTTGCTTGATTCCGGGCAACAAGTTCACGTCATATTCCATCGAAGAAATGCCTAATCATTTAACCTTAGGGGGCGGAGTTCTATCCCTCAAATATAAGTACGATGATGCCGAATACTCCTTGTTTGGGTATGTGTCAGATTTTTCTTTAGCCGTAGAGGCTAAAAGAGCGCCCAAAGAAATGTATGCTCATGATACTGCAGGGAATATTGTCAGAGTGAAAACATCGAATAATAATATTACACAGGTGTATTCCGGAGGGGGGTTCACCTGTGAATCGTTATCCAGAAAATTACTCCAATCATTATGGTTCCAAGGTACCGATGATGCGGCGGGTACTGCGTTATTCAACGATTCCTTGGTGGATACTATTAGGGCTTTGAAGTTTGTTTCGTCGGCAGCCATGGGATCAACCTTTTGTTTCAAGGCCCCAGCCGTATATCTGAAAATTAATAAAAAGATTAAATTCCTAAATCAAACGTCGTGGGCAAATGTAGATTTCGAGTTCGAGACCATAATCGATACCATTATAGATAGTGTCCCCACTCTAAAAATCGCCGAAGAGGGCGAAGATTTAACAGGATTTTGTGATGGTTAATATACACATAAGAGAATTGCTTGAAGGTTCTGATGGGGTGGCTGGTATACCGTCTAAACATCCAACTAGAGGGAATTCTGCTGGGGATTTAGTAATTGCTATTGGGGGGCCGAACGGTGTGGACGTAGTAGCCTATGAATTAGAGGGTAATGCTTCCCCGGCTACCGGTCTACCGGATACCATTGCAAGTTTGGATGGGGCTACTCAAGCAAATTCAATTGCCCGAGGCCTTCCCCAGAATGTTCCACCTGGGATAACTATCCAGGCAGCCACCTTACCTACCGGGTGGACATTAAAAAGTTCCGTGGGATTTGCGTGGGAATGGCTAACAACTTTTTATGAATTTATGAATGACCCGGTAGGGCTTTACTATGATGGGAAGCTGTATTCGGTGTCGGAGCTTCATACTAGATCTTATGACTATACAGGCGATAATACTGTAGAGCAGTTAGATGATATGCCGACCCCTTCGGTAAACACGGATGCCAGCTTGATGGCTTGGGCGGCTAGGGCATCAGGATATCTTCATATGCTCGGTAATGGTGATGCGGCGGGGGCTACCAACGAGCATTTTATGCTTGATTGTACCCTAGAAACTTGGGCCGCGAAAGCCGTTTTGCCTGCCGCTAGAAAATATGGCGCGGCTTTTGAACTCGGCGGGAAAGTGTATTTTGCCGGTGGGAAAGATTCCTCCGATGTAGATACTCTCGATGTGTATGAGTATGACCCGACTGGTAATAGTTGGTCTACTATGGCCACTACTTGCCCCGCTGCTTTTTTAAGAGGTACCCAAATACGTATCCCGGGAGAAACTACCTGGGCTTATATTGCTACTGATGTTGGGCTATATCGGTATAGAAGGGATACAGATACTTGGGATTTAGTCCATGCTACTGCTGTGGCGGATAATCATAGCACTTTATCATGGTATGATCCTATCGAAGACGAAATTTGGATTGTAACCGGATCTCAAGCCCACGTGGTAGATCCGGCGACGCAAACCTACAGGTTGGTCAGTTCCATAGGACTAACTTGGTCCCCTGGATCCTCCGCATTTTGGGACATGGGGAATGCTATGGTGTTGTTTAATGATTATGGAAAAAGACGTCGTATTACTATGGGGATACAACGTTATTATTCCGTAGTGGTGAAGGACTGATGGGAAATTTATATTTTGCAACTAGCATCCTTGGGGGAGTAGACGGGTCCTTGAAAGATATCGATACCCAAGATTCTTTAGGGGATGGGTCCGGGAAGCTATTAGCCGTAGGGGATACCGCTGTGGTGGTTGGTTATGAGAGTAAAATTATTTTTTATAAGCTCAAAGGTGATGGTCCTCAAGCGGATTCCGGTATCGATATTGTAGCCCCCAGGTTTAACCCGGGCACTTTATATTGGGATTGTCAGGGGTATACTAATGCAGATTTTAAGTCCATTAATGATACCCATGATTGGCCCATAAAAGCTTACCCCCCTAATGGAGCAACCTTAGTGGAGGGAACTTTTGATAATCGGGGACCGGAATTATGGTTGGATCCGACGGCAACTTTCCCAGGGGAATCTATCTCATACCATGGCTCGGGATGTCATGATGGGTACTATTATCTCATGTATGATTTTGTTATGAAGTTCAATATAGCGGAGGGTTCTGTTGTATCCTTGGGGGATGTTTCCGGGGGTAATCATATTGGATTCTCTGATTACCCTGCGTACTGTGAAGATATCGGGTATGTGTTCGATATAGTTGCAGCCGATGGTAAAGTTTATGTGTTCAATATGACCAATGAAACCTATTCAGAACGGGTATGGGATGCTACTGAGTTCATATCTCGGCATGGGTCTGACCATACCTATTGGGGTACCGGTCTCGGGAGTATGGTTTATTTATTTGGCGGGGCGGAAAGCACGGTTAAAACTAAAGCTGCAACTCAATATAACCCTATAGCTGATGTATTTACCGCTGTGAGTGATTTACCCTCCAGCATGGAAAGCCCGGCACTCGCGGCAAACCCTACGGATAAGAAAATATTAATTACAAATCCCATCGACGGGACTTCCTATATTTATGATGCTGTTTTGGATACCTATGAAAGCATTGCTGTAGCTCCGTCCGATGTTAACAAGGGGAAAGTTACCGGGGGGTACATAAACGGGGTATATGTCTTTTATGGGGATACCCGTTTGTGTAGTTATGATCCCATATTGGATAGCTGGACAGAGCATAAATTCTATTCGGGGTATGATACCCTAATTGGGGATCCTCAAGTTTACGGTATTTTTGATACTGAGTATGGGCTTATCGCAGAGGGTGGGGACGCAGTTGGGACTAGGATTCTTAGAGTCCCTCCGAAACTTATGGATTTTATTACCACATGATACAACATGAAAAAAATAATATTCAATAAAGACACAGCTACCGGGGGCGGGGCAACCGCCATGGATGGTATCGATACCTCTGATTATAGAGGTGATTCCTCTTACAAAGAGTTGCCGGAGGGGTCTTTTTGTTTTGTTATCGGAGAGACTCCCGGGGAAAGTAAGATATACGTAGCCAAAAAGGCGGAAAAAGTTCCTACACCTGATGGAGATAGGGTTATAGTCCCTGTGGATAACGACCTTCAAATGGAATGGCATTTAATTCTTCATGCCACGAAAGAAGACGGGGAGATGCCGGCCGGGTATTTAGGGTGGTCGGATACCGTATTACCCGGGTATTCGTTTTACCATAGGGGAGCCCATAGGTATGAAGTATTTGATACCCTGGGTGGGTGGGGTTATTCAAACCCGGAAAATCCCATCATGATATTACATGGGGATATCATGTTTTTTATAGATCCGGTATACGCTACAAATACCTCGTATGATGTTATTTTAGGGGTAGAGGATAATACCGTAGCAAACCCGCCGGCCTCTATGGATATCACCGGTAGAGTCGTATATGATTCTAAAATTTGGGTATTCGATTCCGACAATACCCCTAGGACGTATGACATGGATGGGGATGTCTGGGGCACCTTCACAGCTATACCTGGGGCGGAAAGAACCAATATTATGGCCGCCAACGTAGGAACTGATAAATCTTATATTTTCGGTGGGTACTTAGTTTCTGATAGCTCCTATACACGAATTGTTTATGAGTATGACCACACGTCGGATTTGTATACGGTAAAAGCAAGTCTTCCCGGAACTTGGGAGGCTAAAGGGGCCACTTATAATCCTCTTGATGGGAAAATTTATATCGTCACAGACGAAAACCCCACGGGGATAGTATCGTATGACCCAGGAACTAATACCTATGATACAACTTTAGCTTCCTCAAGCCGCCAACTGGATAGGCTTGGTTATGGGTATTTAGGGCATTTTGATACTTATCGGGGATTAGTGGTTAATTTTGGGAATCAGTGGGCCGAGGGGTATGATTATATTACCGATACCTGGAATGAGGATATGCCTTACGATATTAACCTGAGTATGGCTTATTTCCCTGCAGTGTATTACGATACAGTCAATGAAATTGCTTATGTGTATAAGCAATCAGGTTGGGCAGATTTATACCGGATTACTGGGGATACTCCATTAAGACTTATTAAGGATTAGATATGCGTGTGAAAGATATAAAGAAACATTTTGCGGCTAGTGAGGCTACAATCGAAGCGGCATTGAGTGAGGTAGACATTCCAAGTATTCAAACTGAGGAAGATTCTAAAGTTACCATTGAATTGCTGGGGGATCCTCCGGTGGTCAATGGGGTTAATCTGCTGGAACATCCTAATAAGTACCAACGAAAAAAGTATCAAAATGTGATCAATTCTGGGGGTCGAATAGCCCTTACAAGAATAAACACTAAGCGGCACGGGATTATTACCCAAACTGCTTTAGGTAAATATGGGAAAACCATTCAGGATTTCGAAGGCCAAAGACGGAATACAGTTCATGCTCATGTGGTGCGCAGAGTAATTCAGGAAATGGAACCTAAATTTACTCGAGGTCGCCGAGGATTATTAAAAGCAAAAAAATTAACTCCGGAGGATTTTTGGGCGTTATTTGAAGATCGAGAATTGCGTCTAATTAAGACCGGCCTGGATGCTACTGTACAATCTTTTATTAATAGAGTTGATGGTAGTGTTTCGGTGAACTTGCAGACTAAGACCATGGCTAAGGATCTTAGGTTTCTGTTAACCAATAACTATATAAGCGAAGATACTTATTCAGACATACTTGATGAGGCGGGTTAATGCTTATATCCACTTACGGAGTTAGAGTCGATCCTTATGGGGAATACATTTCTGAGAATCCTGCGTTGGCTGGGTACGCTGTAGAGCATGAGGATAGGAGCGACGATCTAAAAGTTGTAGATGGGTTTTCGGGTAATCCCATCCCGGTTGGGGGTGTATCTGGATGGGATAAGGATTTTGTCCAAACGGTTACTATATCACGGCCTCCTTTAATTTTAACGGTATCCGGGTTTTTAACATCTACTCAAGACACAGAGTACGTATCGACAAGACGAGCCACAAAATTAGTAATTACTCCCATTTTTGATACATCAGGGGCTACCGCCTCAGTTATACCTTTATTGAAAGATAAGAATGGGAACGTATTTATAGGTTCTCAAATAGATTTTACTAGTACCAATATACAAAACTACGGAGGATATTTGGGGGCCTATAGTACCCTTGATACCCTTGGCGCTAGTGAAATAGCATTGAAAATAGTCGTTATAAGTTCTGGGTTACTTGCGTTGATGCTTGGAGCATCCTAATGCAATTAATTGCAATTGGGGGTTTATATGGGGGATAAGAAAACTAATGTACCAAGAATCCCCTTGGTAATCAACAAGGGAGAAAACTTGAATCTTACCTTCACGCTTAGCGAAGGGAAAGAGATTCGAGGGAAAATAGTCGCAGGGGATCCAATACCTCTTACCGGAGCGATAGCGGTGATGCAGATACGTCCGGATGCCGATTCTCCTGATGTGTTATTGGAGTTATCCACGGCTAACGGGCGTATCGTGATTGACGAACCTAATGGGGCGATAAATCTAGTAGTCGATTACCCGACCATGGAGGCTATAACCTATGTAGGCACTGCGTATTATGGATTAGAGACGACTATAGGATCCATAAGGAAACGACGTTTTGAAGGCCCAATATACTTTACGGAAGATCCGGTGAGATAATGGCTGTCATTGGAGATAAAGAATACATAGTTATCGATGTCACTCGGAATGACGGAGGGGCTCAAGTAATTGAGACTGAAACCCAGACTGTCATAACCGAGGAAGTAACCAATTACCAAGTTATCGAACACGGCCAACGCGGGCTTGATGCGCAGCCAGGGGCTACTAAAACCACGCTACTCACGATCACCGAATTAGCTCCCGCCGGGTATTCTTTTTACGTTAATAGTAGTGGGACTAAGTACATAAAGGAAGGCGACGACGGGTCTCTCGGGGGAGATGCGGACGCCTTTAACAACAATGAAATTGTACAAGTTTATGTGAATGGGGCTATGTTGGTAAAGGCGGTTGAGGTCATATGGGAATCCTCTGTATCATTTAGATTATCAATTGTCCTCGATCCTGGGGATATGCTGGAAATATTATCGTAAGGGTTAGCGCTATGCAAAACGCTCGGCACATAGATACTTTTAGAGCCGGAGATAAGAAAGGCGGGGGAAATTATTCTACCCTAAAAGAATATCTGGACAGGCGGAGGATTAAGTATAAACCTTTCTCTGAAACCGCGGTAACGGTTGCCAGTACCCAAGTGAAGCTTTTAGACGATACTTTGGTCTCCGGAAATATTGCTGTTGGCGGGGATACCGCCGAAGAGACCACAGGAGGATTGGTCGCGGCAGCTCTTGGGGGAGGAGTAGGCGCGGCTATTACCACCAGTATTACCGATGATGTTGGGGAGGTAGCAAATTTGGTATATCTCCGGGATGCGAGTACCCATGATCCCGTAACGTCTGCCACTGGCCGTAGAATTTACGGTCTTTTACAATGTGCTTCCACGGTTGCCGATGGGGATCCCGTAGGGGCATCCGGGTCTGAGAATCTACAAGTATCTTTTGTGGAGGTGGGGGCAGACAGCTCTTTCACTTTAGTTTCCATCGATGGGGATTTTGAACTTAGGGTACCGGTGTTGTACGCTGAGCGGCACACCGACGATTATTTGGTGGAAGGTGGGGCGGCTTCTGGAAGTGGGGGAGAAGTTATAGACCCCACCCAAGAACAGACAGAACCTCTTTGTCGATACTTTAGTGTATCAACCCAGTTCCCCGCCAACGATCCTTTAAATATTAGTACAGGCAACGGGGTTACCGGAGTATCATCCCCGTATGGGGACACTATTTCCGGGATTCGTAGCACTGAGGCTGCATTTGATGGGGATTCCAGAATCCAAGTTTATTTGAATGGAATCTACCAAGAGAAAGAGGTAGACGTGATATGGGTAACCAGTCTCACTATGAAGTTCCCGGTTATTATCGATCCAGGCGATAAAATTACATTAATTGTCCCTAAAAATTACTAATGATTGATGATGATTGATAATGATTACCCAAAGACAAATTAAGGATCTCGTATTTACCACCGTGGCCGAGGCCCAAGCATCCAGTCCCTATGTCGGCCAATGTTACATTGCGGAAACCGAAACATATTACCAGTTAAACGAGACTCACGGGGGAGTTGTTAACGGGCAATCAATCTTATCTACCGCACGTGGGGGCGATGTTCGATGGGTGGCTGTAGCTGGTAAAATCCCCCAGAGGAATCAGGCTTATTTGGCGGGAATACTATGAAAAAAATTTTATACAAGAATTATACGATCAACCCAGCCAATAATAGATTGGAATTCCCTAAGGAAGATTTCCCAACTCCGGGTTTTGGTCCGGAAGATCTTTTATTTGGTCTCGAGGTAGACAGTCAAGAGTTTTGGTACCTTCCTTCAGAGACCGGATTGGGGGCTACCTTCGGATCTGACGCCGATAATCATTGGGTTACCCTCCAAAAGGATATCAGTGGGGCAGCAGGTACTGAGAATCTCCAAATTTGGTTAATACTTCATGACGAGACGGAGTATTATTCTAATCTCTCTGAGTATGAAAAACTCTATCCGATAGGAGCTGAGGAGGGGAAGATAGAATTCGATGTCTGTTTGCATCAAGTTTTACAATCTTTCCATGATGAGAGTACTTACATAGATGAAATACCCTCAGGATATAAATTCGTGCAGGTGTTTAAAGCTACTAATGAAGATATTCATGGATTTTATGGGGTTTTCAAAGGTAAATTAACGGATACCGGTACGGTGTTAGATGACTTCGATACCTATACTAGTCAGGCAGATCTTGAAGCCGTGTGGGATGCCTACGGCGGAAAAATCAATATGACCTTTCGGGATGGTACCGGGTATGAGACCAACGGAGTATCTTTCGCCATCGATGCCGGCGGGGATGGCCAATACATCGAACGTCCATGGACTACCCCGGAAGATTTTACCGGGTATGATGCTATAACCTATTGGCATAAAAGTACTAGTATAAGAGAGGCATCATTTTTTGCTATTCAGTTTGTCGATAATTCTTCCAACACAGCTACGAAAATAATCCCTGCGGCCTTGTACTTGTATTGGCATAAGCATACGGATCTTTTAGACTCATTCACTTTAGATATGGGTACTTTTGATTGGTCTAATGTTAGTGCTATGCGTTTTATATCCTATGATTATGACGGTTATAGTCAAGAATACATAGACGAGATCTATGGAATACCGATTGTACAACCCCCCAGGTTGGAAACTGGGCTTGTATATTTTGGGGAAACAAAACCAGTAGTAGATGATGCGCTACCGGGATACCTGACTTTAGATAATGGCGGCACGAAAATAAGTTCCGATGTACCCTATACTAACGCAGTAGTTCGGGCTAACATTAGTTATGGGCATGCCCATTATACAACTAATGAAATGACCGTGGGTCATTATTACGGAATAGTTACCAGGTGCCCTGAAGCAGACACCTCTTTAGCATTTTACGGGAAGGATGGGATAGCCTCCGGGGACGAAGGGTACTTTAAAACCTCTGGAGGGGTTCTTACTGAGGAAATAGGTAAAACTCTGAGGCATATGATCGTGGGACATGTGTCTGGGGTTATTGAACATATAACTATCAAATTCAATGGGGACCCGGGGGCTGGATCGCTTTTGTGGTTGGAGTACGTGGATGTGGGTACTCACGCAGTAATTAGGACCCCTGTGATGAGAAATTTGCAGGGGGATGAAAGAGTAATTCCCTTTGATTTTAAGGATAAACCAATCTATGTGGACAGGACGGTAGGTCTTTATGGGTTTTTCCAAAGTACCACCGCCACTAAGGCCACTCAAATGGAGGTGGACACTATTGGGTATCATAATGGTAGCTAATAGTCCGTCTTAAAAGGAAACAATATGATCCGTATACCCTTACCTAAATTTATGGCTTTTCAGAGGGAATTTAATGTTCCCGTGTACACGGCACCTAACCAACCTAACAATCATTTAATAAACCTGGAGATGGATCTTAACTCTACCAGGTCGGTAAAGACGTCTATTAATCTCCATAATCCTGCCGAACAATCCCTATGGGTTTCTATTAAAAAGAAAGTCAACACTCCCATCACCATAACTGATGTTGAATATTTGTCTCACGATTACACCGATGAAACTACCTGGCCGACTCCAGGGGATTCAGTGTACTCGGTAAGCCCTGAGGAAGGCTATAAACTTTTGGTAACCTCTATTGTCTTACGATTTCCTAAAGACGTTAAGATTACGGCAGAGAATAAGCTCACCTTAGCGATGGGGTTGTGGGATGAGAGTCAAGGATCTATCGTGGAGATTAAGAGAGAGTATCCTAGTCTCCGATCTTTGATAAGTAGGGTAAACGGCATAGTATCTAGCCCATTCACACCTATTATACCTGACGCGCCGGATGCAACTATGGAGGTCAGGTTTACCTACGCGGATCAAGTAACCGCCCAAGGATCTCCTATGATATTTCGGTCGAGTAAGCTTGAGTATATCAAGGTATTTTTGTCTGGGCATACTGTCTTGGTTAACTCCAATAACGAAGCTTATTTAGAAAACCCTGCTTGGGTTTCTGTTTTAGCAAAAAAAGTAACAGAGCTATAATGTGGTACTGCAATAAAAATTCCTCTTTAAGAAATGGAAAGAACCTGACTAAATATTTTCTTCGAATACGCTGAATTAACTATCGACCGCTACATAAACCCCTGTACTGCAGTAGTTTTTTTAATACTGAGTTACAACTTTACTCCTTGATTTTACTGATGATCTAGTATAGTTAAATAGAAACTATGGTTTCTTTGAGGCGTACTAAACAATCCGGCCGGGAGAACTAAGACGCAACAAAATCTTGTCAGAAATAGTGGGGGAACTATTCTGAGGTGTAGTATGAATCCATATATTTCTTTAGATAAATTCCTGGAAATTCAACGTGCTCATGATACTGAAGTATTTGTAGAGGCAGATCCCCGAAGTGGGGCTGGTTTTAGGTTATCCTTAGCGTTAGGGAACCTGCTGATTAATACCAGGATCAATCTGAGAGATCCTACACAAAAATCTTTATGGGATGTTATTAGCTCCAAAGTTAATGCCCCTATAATCCGTACACCGAAATCTTTTGTATCTGACCCGGAAGAATCTTCCTTAATGGTTGCCCCTAATGAAGGCACCAAACTACGTGTTACCGGTATCCGGATCAGGTTACCCAAGGATATCAAATCAGAAAGTTGGGTACTTCAAATAAAACATTGGTACTGGGACGATATATTAAACAAACACAAAGGGATATATCTAATTAACCATAAGTCTGCTGAGGACTTATTGTTGGATAGTATTACGTATACGGTAATGCCTGGAGGCATTGATGTGCGGTTAGATCTAGATTCCCAGGCAGAGCCTCTACGGTCCTCCAAGCAGGAGAGTTTGGAAATAAAAATAAATCCAAAAGTGGCTATACTTCAGTATTCTTGGGCGAAAGTTCTAGGATATGAGGTTGCGGAGTTGTAGTATTTTATCCCACCGGGTATGATGATATTGATTGGGGGACAACTGATATCACATACCCGGAGGTATTACGATGACAAAAAATTTGGTGGCTATAGTTATCATCGGCCTAAGTGCAATTAATTGCACTTCGTATAAACATTGGGCCGACATGGAAAAAACCCGAGCACAATACCGGGAGGCTTATAGGGCTGATTCTTTGCTAGCTATTGAGGGAATTATTTACCAAATAATAGCCCCCTTCGAATCGGCAGCGTTTCAGAATGCCGAGGAGGTTGAACCAAAATACCTAATTAAGCACAAGTACATAGACCACAAAGGGGATCCGGTAGTATTAATGGTGGGAGATGTAGTAACTCCTATCGTACAAAATTTTAACCGGCGGGATATTATACGTGCCCGTACTCAAGCAATACGATATTTAGAACCTATCATTGCCAGAGTGTATAAAGAAGAAGCTCAAAAAGGGCCGGTGACCTTTGAGCAAGTTGCTGCTAAATTGGTTGAGCACACTCCTATGGCTTTAGTGGTCGGCGGTATGTACGGCCTAGGTAAAGTGGCCTCAGAAAATGCCGGGAACCAGGTCCTAACTGCTTCCGAAGGATCTTCCGTAAGTTATGGTTCTCGGGGCAATAAGAATACGTACCATCCTGTTAATGAGACTCATATTGTTGAGCCCGAGGAGTAACGGGATGATAGGAAATTTGAATAGCCTTATTCAAAGTGTACTAGAGGCGGAAATTACCAAGAATTGGGGATTACCCCTACTTATTGCGATAGGTGGGGGGATCGCTGATTTCATGATTTCCGATAAACACCGGTGGTGGGATCTTATAACTTCAACCTTCTTGGCCGCTTTTTCCGGGGTATTGTTAATTTACCTCGGTTATGAGCTTGAATGGTCCAAGAATACGATTGGGATTGTATGCGGTATCGGAGGGCTCCTTGGGGGGTCGGGGTTGAAGATATTAAGAACAGCCGTATTAAAAAAATTTAAAAAGTATATGGCTTTGTAATGGCACACATACTATGTTTTGGATGCGTTGTTATTAGTTGCTGGGGGTATATTATGATACCTACAATCAAAAGACCTCCGGCCTATAAGGCGTGTCTTACGTTTGTGTATTCCATGCCATTAGTGATAGCTCTGTATTTGAAATGTTCTGCCCTCAATGAATGTTTACCGTATATCGTAATTTTAGGGCTTGTATTTTTATTGTTAGTGAACTTGTTATTTTGGAATGAGGTTCTTCCTTTCGGTCGGGATATGGGTTAAGATAAAGAAACCTTTACCCTACAACGATCTCGGAGGAATTACCATGAATAATGTAACTTTTCCTGACCAGAAATACCCCATGCCGGTATACGAACCGATCCCTCTAATTACAGAGGAAATGTCGTATACCAAACGAATCAAGCAAGCCTATACTGCTCCCCCCAAACATCGATTACTTAAGCCTTACTTTATCTGGTACAAAAAATATAACTGTTGGATTGCCATACCTGCCGGGTTTGTTATAGACGGAGCATCAATCCCCAGGTATTTTTGGTGGGCGGTACCTCCGGGAGGTGTATTTTTGCGCTCTTCGATACCCCATGATTACGGGTATCAGAAAGAGCATATTCTGTTGGCGAATTCCCAGGGCAGGATAGCCAAGAAAAAAATAACGAAGGCCGAAATAGACATCATATTTCATGATTTGTCGTTAGAGGTAACTGGGGTACCGATTTCTTCGTGGGTTGCCTATGAGGCGGTTAAATACTTTGGGGGTTTTACTTGGAACGGCTACCGCCGGGATGATATTGCCAATCCCAAACCGGAAATTAAATACGAAACAATTCAAGATTTAGTTTAGGATACCAATCCTTTACGGATCTGTATACCCCTGTAATGGGGTATATTTTTCTTTAAATTCTTGACAAAACCTTAATACCACTATAGGGTATTCCCAGGAGGTATATTATATGTTTGAACTAGCGTTAAAGGCTAAATTACCTTTAATAACCGTATCCACCACGGATGTGGTGAACGCCCCGATTGTTATAGATTACTACGTAATGGGGTGTAAGCTCATTGAAGTAACCCATATGCACAAGTTGAATCACTTTGAAGAGGAATACCTTGTAGTTGATGTCGGTAGATACGAGATAAAGAAAATACCGGAGTTGTACAACACAGCTATGAAATTTAAAAAAGTGGTGATTTTCTTAAATATGAAAAAAGATCACCCTATGGTATTCAATGCCGGATCGCTTCCGATCCCGGATAAATTGATAATGCAAGAATTGGGTAATTCCGGTTTTGATCTGGGGGACATAAAAAACCTATTGCCGGTGTTAACCGGAATGACCTTATTCGATATTGGGACTGCGGCCAGGTTGGCCATATCTAAATTTGGGGAGTTAACCCCAAATGGTATTGCATCGATTAAGTCGGCAACTTTTAATGGTACCGGTTTGGTTAGTATCGACACTACCCAAGATTTCTATTTGCCGGACCCTAAATTAGAAAAGTATATCGCTGATGAGCAACTATTTTTTACTAAGAATACTCCGGCACCGTTCAAACCTAGAGGACTTATGATCCACGGGACTCCCGGTACGGGCAAAAGTCAGTCGGTTAAATATCTAGCCCATGCTTGGGGTATCCCGGCTTTCCGAGTGGAGTGGTCAATGGTTATGGGTAAGTATGTGGGTCAATCAGAAAACCGTATGGCTTCCCTGCTTCAATTACTAGATTCTCAGGCCCCTTGTGCGGTCTTGTTAGATGAAATTGAGAAAGCCCTCAATCCTGGGGAATCGTCAAGCCATGATGTGACGTCCAGGCTCTTAAGCCAACTACTTTGGTGGTTGCAAGAACACACAAGTGAAGTTCTGGTAATCATGACCTCCAACAATCTAAAAGCTTTACCCCAGGAGTTGTATCGTCCTGGGAGGCTGGATAAGGTATTATCTTTTGGAGGTTTGTCATGGGTGGAGGCGTTTGATTTTGCAGTCCAAATGTTTAAAGTTTATTCTGATGTGTATGACCTTGATAAGAATTTACTAACTCTTCGGATGATCGAAAAAGATATGGATAGCGTACATGGTCAGACTACCATTTCTCATAGTGAGATATGTGGCATAGTTAAAGCGTTAATTAAAAAACAATTGAAAGAGGTGTGATATGGAGATGATGAAAGGTACGGAAGGAAACCCCGATTACGCTATTGTGGGATCCTGTAAAGGGTTGGACATCGGAGTAAAGCCTATAGCATTAGCAGGGCCTCAGGTGATGACTATAGGGTTGGGGTTTCGGGTACGCGCGGCAAATCCTGAAGGCGGTTACGCTAATGTGGAGAAGCATCTTAAAGGGTCCGCTGGGTACGATGAATTCTGGATGAAGAAAGATGAGACGAGAGTAAGTGGGTTAAGTTTGGTACAATTCCATTCGCTAGCCCTGTATATAAATCAAGACGAGATATTGGAGTTTTTTTCATCCGTCGAATCACTAACCTATTTTCTTGAAGGCGTGCCTTTGTTGGTGGGTGTAAAGCCCCCGAAAGAACTGTCTGCATACTCTAAGAATGTGTGGGATGGAGAATTATCCTTAATGTTTAGTCAGGTTGCGGAGATTAGTACTAAACTTTTGGCGGATTTGTGGGCCCCTTTAGTAAGCGGAGCGAAAAAACCTAGTCCAGGGGATGCTTCGACCTTAGCAAAGATTCTCGGGGGTATTGATATCACAGGCGGTACCTCGCCCCACGAAGTAAAAGGCGTGAATTATAAACCTCAAGGTCCAAAAAACGAGGGTTAATATGTACAGGAATGTGGGGTTAATTTCCGGAGCATTATCCGCTCCAATTTCCGGGGCGGATAAAATGGTATTGGTTGCGGCCACGGCCCAAAGTCATTTTGGGATATACACCTATACAAAAAATCTAGCATCTTTAGCTGGGTGTTCTCTAAATACAGTGCAAAAGAGCTTAAAGAATTTGGTCTCCAAGGGATATCTCACCCGAACCCAAAGAGGAACTTATTCCGTATCTTTTGATGAAATACCCGAATGGATTAATTTGGAGCACTTCAACGCGGTAATGAATATGGCTCTACCGTATAACCAAAAACTTTATTTGATTGCGGTAGTGAAACACATCAAAAAAGGATTTGATTATTGTTTCCCCAAAGTGGAAACCTTAGCCAATATAGTCGGGGCCAGTATTAGAACTTGCAGGCGTCTTGGTAAAGTCCTAGTAGAGGGCGGGATACTTTCTCGGGAATGCCTAAAAGGGTTTTGGGTATTTAAACCAAAATATGACACCCGGATAACCCCACATTTGCCCACGGTAACCCCACATTTGGCCACGGTAACCACACATTTGACACCTAGTAAGAAGAGGGAAAAAGAAAAACCAAAAGAGAGAAAAGCGGGAAAGGTATTCCCCGCGGTAAAAAAAGATTATACGGTGGCTGCTATGAAGTTGGAGGATGTGTTAAAAAACGTGGGTAAGAAGAGAACTCAGGCTACAGACCAAGCACCCACCACAAAAAACCTTGCAAAACTATGGCGGAATACATTGCCATTAATTGCAATGGATAATATAATTACTGTAAATATAACGAAAAAAGAATATGGGCAGTTGACCAATTTTAGGAAAATCGTTGAGGCACAACAAGATTGCCCGTTGAAAGTCCTTGAGTATGCGTTATACCACTGGGAAGATGTAACCGACTATATTCGAGAGTCAGTCGGGCTTAAGATACTTCCTGAGAAACCTGTAATTGGTTTTTGTAGTAAGTATTCAATGTATATCTATCAGAGGTATAAGGACTCTAATACGCCAAACCCAAGTTCAGTTGTAGAGGTAGAGGTAGGATCCCCAGCTAAACAGGATCAATCTTCGCAGACATCCTTAGAGGATCTACTTAGTAAATACACGTAGAGGGAGTCATGCAACAATCTTTAATGCACGACCATATTACACGGCACTACCAACTATATGCGCCGGAGGTGTTACAGCCTACAGTGCATTTCAGGTTGGTGGAGAACCTTCAAAGGTTTACTTCTGAAGCAGGGATTGCGAAGAAGTACGCATACCAATCCATGTCGGCTTTTGCTAAAGTTCCTGAGATTGATTGGATGCGGAAATACAAATCTCATAGGAATGATGGGGTTTATGGTATTTGCTTTGTTAAAGCTAAGCACTGTTTACCCCGTATGTCCGCTATGGTTGGGGCATGCCTACGCAATTATATTTCCGCCAAAGTTATTACTTTGTCGGATTTGATTGAGGGGTTGAAGAAAGGGGTCAAGTATGATCAGGATTTTTTGGCCATTCCTAATTTCGCCCTTAGCCAAACAGCCGGTGGGGATATAGCATCTTGGCAAGTACCAGCATTGCTTTCTTTGTTGCTGGACCGGGCTATGCAAGAAAAGTATACCGCTGTGTATATCCACAGTATATCGGCGGTGAACATCATATACGGGAAGTCTATGGTTGATCACCTGAATGAGTATTTCACGATGGTATCGGAATAAGGGTGTCTTATGAGTGTGGGGTTGAAGCTGCTATCGTCCTTAGTATACAAGGGCGATTTGGGGGAGATGATCTCGGTTAATCCGGAGTATTTGAAACCTTCAGAAACAATTATTTACAAGTTTATCGAGTCGCATATTATTAACCACGGGGTGTATCCGGCACCTCATACTGTGGAGAAAGAGACAACATTAGCTCTGTACCCGAAAAAAGGGATTACAGAGCCCCCAAGTTTTTATCGGGAAAAGGTGTACGACCGCCATATAACCACAAAACTTAATAGTGCCATGATGGCGGTTCGGGCTAAACTCGAGGAAGGATCCCCGAGAGATGCTGTGGAAATCTTACTAAAAAATTCCGGAGAACTTGTCCAACTGCAAAGTAAAGATGGATTAGTTGATTTTCGAGATGCAGAAGAGCATTTAAAACAGAACTACTCTTTGATGAATTCCCCCGGCCCGGGGTATGGGATTACTTCCGGATGGGTGTACTTGGATGCCCGAATGGGTCGGTTGGAGCCCGGGGATCTGTTATCCATAGTAGGAAGGCCTAGTCAGGGAAAAACTTTTCTCGTATTACGGATGATGTACCATGCTTGGAAGAATCAAAAAATTCCTGTGTTGGTAGTATCGCCGGAGATGAAGCCTATTAAATTAATAAAACGGTTGACCGCCTTGCATACGAAAAGCCCCTTAACCCCGATAAACCAAGGGAGTTATAATACCTCGTTACAGGACAATATAGTATATGGGGGCCTTGCGGGGGTAAAGGATCATGATGTCCCATTTTATATAGTGGATGGTGCCATGTGTCCCACCATAGAAGATTTGTTCCTGCTTTCTCGGCAATTGGGGGTTAAGGCTGTAGGGTACGATGGGGCATATTTAATGAAACACAGGAATCCTAGGTTGTCTAAGTGGGATAGAATTTCTGAGTCGGCCCAAGGGTTAAAAAACTTGAGTTCTGTACTAGGTATTCCGGTAGTGGCCTCGTATCAATTTAGTCGAGATATGGAGAAGAAATCAAAGTCGGATAAAAAATTACCTACTCTGGCTGATATTTACGGGTCTGATGAGATAGGTCAATTGTCTTCCATAGTTCTTGGCCTTCTACAAGAGGAGACTATAGAAACAGCTTTAAAAAAGGAAATAACCCTTTTGAAGGGCCGGGATGGGGAAGAAGGGAGTTGGTGGATTAATTGGTTATTCGATGAAATGAATTTTTCCGATCTTGGGTTAACCGTGGAAGATATTGCCGGGCTCCCTGATAATTATGTTCATTATGAGGGGGATAAACAGGTTACTGGTACCGCAGAAGAGCAGTATCAGAAATTAATGATTGGGGATTCTCCGCTAGATAAATTTAAGTCGGTGATTTCCGGGAAGACAAAACCACCTCCGGAAGTTGGTGGAGAGTCGGATCAATTGAAGTTTCTATAACGTAATTGGGGTTGACAACCACTATCATCAATAGTATTGTAATAGTGATACCAAACCATAGTCGCACCAGGGAAAGGCCCCCCACCCCACGGGGGCCTTTTTCATACTCAAAATCTTGACGAAACGGTAAAAAGAGGATTTAATAATGCTAAAGTTCAAACCGAAGAAAGAAGAAGGTGGGCAGGAGTTAGCTTCATTCGTAATGCAGGATAAAGTGCAAGAGTTCATCGATCTTGGCCGGAAAATCGACGATCATATGGATGCAATTTCGGATACTGTTGACAGACATAAAGAATTGAAAGCTGAGATTCTGGAGCACATGGAATCGTATCCGGCAGATAAAAAGGTGACATTGCCCGGGCATGGAGACATGTTGGAAGGTGGCCCTAAGGCTAATAAATCTTCATTGGTCGGGGATAACTCCTACATGTTGGATAACCTTGGCCAAACCATGTTTATCCAATTGGCCAACTTTTCAATCACTGATCTGAAGAAGTACCTCGAAAAAAATATTCTCGAAAAAGTCATCAAAACCGAGCGACTTGGGGCGAGAAAGCTTAGGGTCAAATAAAAAGATTATGGATAAGGTATCAATACAGCGGTTATCTGAGTTGTTGGGGTCTGGGGAAACAACTCTTCGAGGGGATTGGGTGAACTTTACTTGCCCATTTGCTCCATGGGACCATGAGGGGGGTACGGATAAAAACCCCTCTTTTGGTGTCCTTATTTCAGAACAAGAATCGATTTATAAGTGCTGGTCATGCGATCGATCGGGGTCGGTATTAGCTATGGTCACAGAGTTGGCTACGCTGCAGAAGAACCACCCACTACCTCAAGTTAAATACAATTTTAAGCAATTGTATTCTTTGGTTGATGGGGATGGTACGGATGCGGTGTACCAGTATCAACCCGTAGAGTATCAGGAGTATAAACCTAATTCGTTGTATGTATTCCCCGAAGAATGGTTGAGTACATTTCTGAAAAAATATGATCACCCGTATCTTATTTCCCGGGGGATTTCCCCGAGGGTTGGGAAAATGTTCGATGTTCGAGTTGACTTATCTCTCAAACGAGTTTGTGTTCCTCTAAGAAGTTTTACCGGCCAATTGGTCGGGCTTCAGGGGAGGCTCTATGTGGAGGGGAAGCCGAGGTACAAGTTGTATAAACATAACGGAGAATATAACCCCCATATATGGGGCAATGCAATTAATTGCAATGTGGATAACCCGGTTGTACTTACTGAAGGGTTTATTGATGCTATGAAAATAGCGGAAGTATACCCTAACGTTATGTTCAGTTTGACTTCTTCATTAAGCCCCCGCCACTTAAAATTGATACAAGATACCGGGGATCTGATAACGTTTTACGATTTTGGTACAGGAGGTAATAAAGCACGGGAGAAGTTAGGGAAGAAATTTAGAAACTGTTACCATATCACCCCATCTGAATCAGAGGGGGATGCAGGGGCTATGTCTATAGAGATGATAGCAAAAAAACTAAAAAAATTTTTAGGGTAAAGCTAAAAGACGGAAGTCTGAAAGCGAAGGAGATTGTATGTTAAGTTTTAAGAAAAATAATCCGGGGAAGGGAACCCCAAATAAAAAATCCGAGAAGAGTACACCTAAAGATGCGCCTCAATTCTTACTGAAGGGGACTGCAGCCCAAAAAGCATTGGCGGAAGAGGAGCACCAAGCAGAGCAGAGGCAAAAGGATCGTGAGAATAGGGCGGATCGTTTTTGGATTAAAGAAGGAAACGATACCATTCTGACGTTTCTTGATGGGTATTTGAATGATGAGGGTATGCTTGATCCCCCGATGTATTGGGAGCACCAATTGAACATGTCGGGTCATTGGCGGAATTGGTTTGTGTGTCTGAAGACTATAAACCAGTATTGTCCGATCTGCGAGAATGACAATTCCGCTTTGGTCGCGGTATTTACGGTGATTGATCATAGTACCTACGAAACTAAGAAAGGGGATATTATCACCGACCAAGTGAAACTCTATGTATGCAAAATGCAGACGTTGCAACAACTTCGAAAATTGGCAGCTAAAACCGGAGGGCTTGCCGGAGTTAGTTATGAGGTATCCCGCATAGGGGATAATGCTGCGAACGTCGGAAACATGTTTCAATTTCTGGAACAAAACCCGGTTAAAGATATCATTGCCAAGCTATCTACCGAGGAAAAGAAGATAAGTGTTTTCAATTATGAGCAAGTCATCCAATTTCGAACCGTAGAGGAACTTTCAAAACTGGGGTTCGGCGGTAAGTCCATAGGAGATGAAAGCTTATCCGAGCACTTATAGGAGCCCTATATGTTACCGATACTTGCTACGAAATCCAAGAGACTTAGTTCCGGGCATCTGGTAGAGGATTCCCAATTTGTTCGGGATAAGTTTACCTTGAAAAGTAGATACAATGATGAGGTGGTGTTATATCGGGAAATGCCGAATGGTAATCTCTTGGTCCCTAGAAACTGTTGCGAGGATACGGATCTCGATAGTCGGTCGGTAGGGGTATCGGTAACATTTAAATCCCGGTTTAATCCGAGGCCTGGTCAAGAAACTTTAGTCGAAGATTCCTCCCAGCATTTGTCCCAAGGGAGAAATCACATATTACAAGCGGCTACCGGGGTAGGAAAAACAGTCATGGGTTCTGAAATAGCCGCAAGACTTGGGAAGAAATTTTTAATAGCGGTCCCTAAGGAAGATATCTTAGAGCAATGGGTAAGTGCTTTAAATATTGTGTTAGGACTTACCTCTGACGATATCGGGATAATAAAAGGGGATATTTGTGATGTAGCAGGGAAAAAAGTCGTGATCGGTTTGATCCATTCCCTATGCAAGGAGGGGCGGTACCCTTCATGGATATATCGTGAATTCGGCACTCTTATTATTGATGAATGCCATATAATAGCAGCCACGACTTTTGTTAAAACCATGTGGCTATTCCCCACGGTAAGTGTGCTCGGACTTACAGCTACACCGTACCGGTCGGATGGGAAAGATTTTGTGTTTTATGCGCATATAGGTCCGGTATTAGTTAAATCCGAGAGTCTTTTATTAACTCCCAAAATTTTAGTAAAAGAGTCGGAGTATGTGACCCCGAGGGTTAAGAAAAAAGTTGTAGTAAACGGGGTTGAAGAAATTCATGAAGTAAAGATGTGTCCGCCTAAAGGGAAGGCGACATCTTTGTTGAAGACTCTGGTTTCGAACTTTCGGCGAAATAACTTGATCGCCTCCTTTGTTAAGCAAGCTCTGTCTAAGGGTAGGCATATAATAATATTTACGGAATTTAAGAAAGCACATCTTCCTCATATTGAAGATGCGCTGATAAACGCAGGGGTACCGCCCAATAAAATAAGTCATTATGTGGGGGGTATGACAAAATCGGAACGGGAATCCGCGAAGGTTAAACCAGTCATAATCGCCACGTATAAGATGGCCAGCATGGCTACTAATATACCTTGGGCGGATACGTGCGTATTGACTACCCCAAGGGCGGATGTAGTACAGATCGTGGGGAGGATTTTGCGGGAGTATCCTAATAAGAAACAACCGGTGGTATTCGATGTGGTGGATCGGGATTCTCCGGTGTTTTGGGGGTATTTTAAAAGTAGGAAGCGGTGGTATCAGAAGGTAGGTGCGGAAATTGTTTATGTCTAGGGGGAAGTATGCCTACTAAAGATGACCAAGAGAAAAAATATAATAGGGATTATTACCAAAGAAACCGGGATAGAATTGTTCAGAGGAAACGTAAACGGTATCAGGAGGATGAAGAATACCGGCAGGAGGTAATTTCTAAAGCAAAAGAGTACAAAAAGAAAAAGAAAGAGTATCTTGCCGGGAGGGTCGAACGTACTTACAAAGGGAAAGTCTATTTGGTCCATAGGGTAGGAGTTCTTAAAGATGATAAGATCGATGGTAAATGGATCCTGGAATGGGAGAGAGCCGGGGTTATCCCAGAAGCTCTTTTTGTCGGTAGCCGATGTTACACGGAACATCAATTGGATTTGATAAGGGAATTCCGATATTTAGTTTCCGAACATGGGGGCCGAGAAGCAAAGGTTCGTATCGGAGATAAGCTTCATAATGAGTGGATGAACAGTATATGATAGGAGAGTCGGCGTGCTGAAATTTAAAGCTAAACAGGGTATGGGGTCGGTGACTAAACAGGATAAGACCGGGGAAGTTCAGGTTACCGAGAAAGTAGGGGATCCGGTTTTGTCCGAGAAACCTTTAGCTAATTTGGGGGTGTCGTTGGGGACCACCATTAATACTGGAAATTATAACAATGTTAAGATTCAGGTATCGTTGCATATGCCGGCCGGCCTTGATGAGATAGATGTAGTGTTTGAAAAGGCTCTTACTTGGGTCGATGCAAAACTTAATGAAGTAAAATCAGAGGTTATTGGAGAGTAGTATGGTTAAGTTTGGTGCGGTTGCCGGGGTATTGGGGAAGAAGTATGGGGACAAACAAATTCGGAGAGGCAATCAATTCGTAGATTTTGAGCGGTTGAGCACTGGAATTTTTCCCTTTGATCTTGCTTTAGGAGGAGGGTTTCCTCAAGGAAAAATGCATGAATTGAGGGGGCCGGAATCATCAGGCAAGACCACTCTCTGTTTATGCATGGTTGCTCTACAACAAAAATTACAACTGGAAAAGCAATTTGTATGGATTGATGCAGAGCATTCTTTTGATTCGGTTTGGGCGGCGCGGTTGGGTGTGGATCTTGAGAGATTGCATGTTCTCACTCCATTAACCGGAGAGCAAGGGGTAGACTTCATGGAGGCAGCCACCTCCGCTGACGATGTCCATATGATTGTTCTTGATTCTATAGCTGCTTTAGCCCCTACGGCGGAGATAGAAGGAAACGCGGATCGGCAGCAGGTGGGAGGCAATTCGCAATTGGTAGGACGCATGATGCGTAAATGCATGTCAAATCTAATCACTCTATCTCACCAAGAAGCGTATCCTACTATTTTGTTTATAAACCAAATACGGTTTAAAGTGGGGGTACAATTCGGGAACCCTGAAACTTCCCCCGGAGGCAAAACCAGAGATCATTACTGCAATATAATCGCTCGGATTTATGGGTCAGATGTTATAAAGAAGGATGTAAGTGAGGCAAACCCCGCAGTTAAGGATGTGACTGTTTCTTTAAAAAAATGGCGATGCCCCATCGTGGGAAAAACCACGAAATTTTCTTATGTATTGATACCTCACGAGGATTATGAAGTTGGACAGTCCTCATGGGTGAATACTACTCTTGCGTATATGAAGAAATATGGGCTGTTAGTAAAAGGGAAAAGTAAGTGGGAATTTGGGGGCCAGGAGTACAAAACTCAACAACTGATAATTGATCTATTAACTGAAGATGTAAAATTACGATCCGAAGTGCAAGCCTATCTCATAAAACAGGCGGTATTGTCTGAAAATGCCATTCCTCCTCAGGAGGATGTGTAATGTCATGGATGGATAGGCAGGAGAAAAATAAGAAGAGTAACAGGCATGGTAGGGTGTCCGAGTCCCAAATGATGAAGAAGTTGGGGGCGACCTCTACTCCGGGATCCGGGGCATTACCTTCCGCAAAATCAGATGGGTTTGATGATGCATTCCAATATGAGCATAAATCCACGATACATAAAAGCTACGGCCTTAAATTAGAAACTATTAGAAAAATAGAAAAGGAAGCCCTAGACGTGGGGAGGGATCCGGTATTGAGTATATCTTTCGTAAACCCTACCGGAGAATCCATACCCCAAGGCGATTATGTGGTTATATCCAAAGAGCTGTTTCAGTCGTTGGTTAGTGGGGACCTGATAAAATGTCTATAACATTTTTAAAAAAACACCATGAGATATTCACTAAAGCAAAGGGGTTGAAGTATCGCCTCCATAAAGCAATGGCCCATTATCAAGAGCCTAGAGGAGGGCAATTGATCCATGCGTCTGACCTGACAAAAGAAGATTTCTGTTCTAGAAAGGTATGCTTGATGTATAAGCATGGAATAAAAGATTCTTCGGTGATGTTAATAGGCACATCGCTAACGGCAACTTATGATTTGGGAAAGTCTCTGCAGGATTACCTTAACCAAGAGTGGGGGGTTGAGTGGTGTATTGGTACCTGGAAGTGTCGGTATTGTGGATTAGATTATTCGTTTACGTTAAGGCCCAAGAATTGCGAAAGATGTAAGCATGAATATTTTTCATATTTTGAAGAAGTTTTTGAGAACTCTGAATACGGGGTAACTGGTAGTGTTGATTTTATTGATGCCGGTTATTCACCTCGGTACCGCATGACGGAAGTCAAAACTATTGTAAAGGATGACTTCAAAAAATTGTCCATGCCTTTGGCGGAGCACCGTCTTAGAACCCAAATTTACCTAGAACTTATAGCAAAATCCAGTGATCACAGGACCTCTAGATTGCATGCAGGGAAGGCTAGTGTTTTGTATATCTGCAAGGGGTATGGAGTATCGGATCCTACCATTAAAGAGTACGGGATCCAGGATCAGCAATTTAGTCCGTTTAAAGAATATGTAGTTGAACGGAATACGGAAGCCGTAAAGCCTTATTTAGAGAAGGCTCGAGAGGTAGTGTTGTTTCAACAGAAGAAACAAAAATTGCCGGAACCTATGTGCCCGAACGACTATTGTAGTAGGGCAAAAAAGTGCTGTGTGGTGAAATATTGTGGGTTATGAATTTAAGGAAACCAAAGAAAAGAATGCTCTAGAATTAGCCGAGCATTTGAAATCTCATTATTTTGAGATGAAACGGCAAAAGAAAACCGATAATGATTTAGACTGGTCTGTATGGTCCGGATCTTTTAATCGGCATCACCGTAGATTAGCTAAGGATGATGAGTCTTTTAAGAAAGTATCTCATTATTTGCTTCAATTGTGGCAGACGTATAATCGGTTATTGTTGCTGCATAAATCTATACTTCAAAAACGGAGTAAGATTCGAAAGGAGAGGAAGCTATTGAGGGATACTTACGAGAATTTAAAAAGAGAATGGGGTGTGTATGAGAGTTCTAGGGTTGGACCCGAGCACCAAGACCGGGGCGGCAGTAGTTGAGGCGAAAGAATCTCCCGATGGGGGGTATGAGTTTTCTTTATTGGAGAAGACTACTTTCACAGTTCCCAAGACTGTAAAAGGGTTTGATAGGCTGAGTCAATTAGCTCTTAAGATGATGGATTTTTATGAGAAGTATAAGCCCTCAAGTTGTTTTATTGAGGGGTACTCTCATAATAGTAAATTTTTGTCGTTCCCGGCCGTAGAGGTGGCGGTTGTTTTAAGATATTTCTTGTGGCAATCAGGTGCTGTTGTGTACGAGGTCCCCCCTAAAACAATAAAAAAATTTACAACCGGTAATGGGAATGCGGGAAAAGATCTCATGTTGAAAGAGGTTTTCCGCAGATTTAATCACGACACGGATAGTAATGATGAAGCGGATGCTATTGCGGCGGCGTATTTCGGCTTGGCCTTTGAGGGTATCCCGATTAAACTGCCTAAGAAGCATTTAGAGGTTTTGGATTCAGTGCAATTAATTGCACTGAGCTAAATTCTATTTGACATAACCTCTAATCCGGGGTAGAACTAAATAAATTGTTACGTCGTTAATTATTTTGTGGGAGGGAATATGGCTGGGTCAACTATAGCACAAATGATCGGGAAGATAGAAGGTGGGGACGGTAAAAGTACCCCCAAATCGGGGGATACCCTTAAAGGAAACAGTACGGGGACTACCGGTAAGACTAAGAAATCCAATCCGACAGCCAAGCAAAAAGAATCAGACTTTTTTGTAGCCAGTGTTCAAAGCTTCGAGGCCCTCACAAAGACCAAGGCATTAACTTTGGCTCGTGAATTGCTCGAGGCAAAGGGGTCAAATGATTTCCGTTTGGGCGGGGTGTTGTCGGTAATTCAGGCGAACGATTATTGGTCAGGCACCGCCGATAAGAATGGGGAAAAATATGATACCTTCCGTAGGTTCATGGAGGAAGAATTTGGGTTGGTCTATCGCAAAGGTATGTATTTGATTTCAACCTATAACCATCTCGTAGATTCCGGGGTTCCGTGGGCTACGGTGGAAAATGTTGGGTGGACGAAGCTTAAGGAGATAGCCCCCATCATTAATCTGGAAAACGTAGATGAGTGGGTCCAGCGATGCGCGGACATGACCACAAATCAGTTGATCGAGTACATCAAGTCTTTAAAAGCTGCCAAGAAGACGACGCCTAAAGAAACATCCGACATTACTACCATGACTTTTAAACTACACTCCGATCAACGGGAGACGGTTACCGAAGCCTTAGACAAGGCCAAGGAGTTCAACGGAACGGATGTTAACGCCGTTGCTTTGGAGTATATCTGCATGCAGTACCTTGAAGGCGGGGCTGGTAAAATAAAGCAGAAACCAATGACCCCCGAGCAATTTATGGAGTCTTTGGATTCGGAGGATGAATCCATGTTCGAAAAATTGATGAATTTGATCGATGCCAAGTACGGTGCCGATTACAACATCTCCATAGCCCCAAAATAAAATACTATGAAAATACTTGGGATAGCAGGGTTAGCCGGCTCAGGGAAAACAACTTTGGCCGGCTATTTTACGCAGTATGGCTGGGTCAGGGATAGGTTTGCCGAGGATTTGAAAACCTCGGTAAGCTCTTTGTTTGATATACCCATGGAGTCGTTAGAGGATCCGAAAGCCAAGCTTAAAGTGGATCCCCGATACGGTAAATCCCCTCGCGAGATTATGCAGCTATTCGGTACCGAGTGTATACGCCGTCATTTTGGGGCTATGTTCTGGGTTGAGAAACTGCATAGCCGTGTAACATCTCGTGAGGCTAATACCGTCATAGATGATGTTCGATTTATGGAGGAGGCTGCGTACATCAGGAAGTTTGGGGTGTTAATCCATGTGGTGCGGCACGACGTATCCACCAAAGATACTCATGAAAGTGAGAGAGGTATAACGCCTATGGAGGGGGAGGTAATTCTACAGAATAATGGGCCAATGATTAACCTGTGGAATTTTGTTCAAGCATTTGAACCAACATTGTGAGGCGCTTATGGAATTGGTAGATCAGAAGTTTAAAGTATTGGGACCGGCCCCTGTGGATCCGGAAGAGGCTTTAAAGTGGGTCGAGGTTGCAGGCCGGTATTGTTATAATTCGTTGGGTAAGATAAAGCCCGGCAGTGCGGAGAAGTTTTTTGAACAACTTTTTAAACAAAATCCCCCGCATGTCTCCGTAATGGAGCATTCATGCATATGTTATAAAGGGCTATACACTCCGGGGACAGCTCCGATTGTGGATAGAATAAAAGAAAGTAAATACTTATTCTACCATATAGGCCCGGATCGTACTTTGTATCTATATGGTAATTGGCGGGCTTGGGCTGAGTGGTATAAAACACAATGTCCACGTAGAGTCATACACAATTGGTATTCTCTGTACACTGAGTTGGATGAGATGTTGCCGATGTTTTCCCGGGTGACCGACCAGTTGAGGTTGCCCAGAGAAGCTCGTATGATTTCTGTTCAGGTGACTACTGATCGGGCAATTTTGGCTGAAGTGGCCCGGCATCGGCCTTTTGGGTTTAGTGTCCAATCCCAACGTTACGTTGGGTACGATAATATACGTTTTGTAAAACCGGCGTGGTTCGATAAAGCCTCTAAGAAGGCTCGAGAGCTTTTTATTACAGACTGCAAAAAGACCGAGGATACCTATCGTAAATTTCGGGTAGATTTTGGAATGCCCCCACAGGATGCTAGGGTATGCCTCACCAATCAAACAGCCACGGAATTGACCCTTTCCGGATTCCCAAAAAACTGGGAATGGCTATTTTATCTGCGTACGGCTTCCGGAGCATACCCCCAATTCATTAAGTTGGCGACCCCAATGGAAAAGGAATTTCAACAGTCTCCATGGTGGTAACGTACTGAACTGATTTAATATCTTGACCCAAACCGTATTTTCGGATATAGTTTGGGTAAGATAAATACAATCAGGAGGAAATTATGGATTTTTTAGCCCATTTCCAAGGGCGGAAATTTACCGATATAGAGAAGATTCTTCTTAATTCCATTGTTGGGGAGACTAACCATTTTGAATGGCCGGCGTTGGAATGTACCCACCCACAAGCAAAATGGGTGGTAACTTCTGCGTTACAAAAAGCGATACGCCGGGGGCAAGTAGAGGATGCCCGGGATTACGCTAGTGCTTTATTCGATAAAGAGGCTTCATACATCGTGCGGAGATTAGCGGTAATAGCTCTTGAAGACGTTAGTGTTGCCAATATCAAAGCGGTTGCGTATGCCTTAGCATTAGTCGGCAAAATAAAATGGATCCGGGCCAACGGGGGACATTCTCTTTTTTCATGGGTTGCGGGAAATCTTGCGTCCGGGGAAACTTCCAGAATTGCGTGCGACATTGCATGTATCGGAGGTCTTGATCCCAAGCTACAACCGGAGATAAAATCTTGGGCTGGGAGTTACGATTCGGAACTTCTCGAGGAGGTGTTTACCAGTAATAGTTACACTATTGGGGAACGTCATTTAGCAGGGTTGGCTTTGATCGGGGCATTACATACCAAGGAAAATGGTAAGGTGATATATTCCACGAAGAATGAAGAAGTTTTCGATAAGTGCCTCGATAGGATGGAGGTACCGACTTTAATACGGTATCTCGTGTACAAAGGCCGAAAAGCAAATGCTGAAGGGTTGTTTGTTGGCCTCATATTGGCCTGGCAACGACTTAAAGGTTTAGAGTCTGCAGAGGACGACGAATCTCCGGAATTGGAGCCGGAAGATTTACTCGGGTACGGGTATCTAGGTGGGGTCGTAAGTTCCGCCTATGATATGCATACGGCGGTAGGAAAAAAAGCGATCCGCTTATTCGCAAAAGAAGTTCCGGAGATAAAAGACTTTTTGCGAAAAAATAAATTTACGGAAAGGTTTTTGTTTTCAGCGATATTTAACACAGAGGGAACTGCTCTTCGAAAACCTTTTGATAATATTGTTACACGGAATTTTGAGACATTAAATCGGCACATAAACATAACTCGATTCAATACCGACGAAGCGACATTGTCGGAAATGTATGGGTTGGTTATCCAGAATTTGACCCGACTTAATGACATACGTGAGAGGTTGTTGAATGACCCTGTCACGGAGTGAGCAAGTAATACGAGAGTACTTAGATTCCGGGTATACTTTTGCATTACCTGAGGCCGGGGGTATGTCGGCTTTGGCGGTGTACTTGTACGTAAAGGATGTGATTCCAAAAGATCGGCTATTCGCGGCGGATAAAAATGATAAACGTTTACTTCAGTGGGCGGCGATAGGGGTAGAAACCGATACCGATATCCTACATTCATTAGACCTTACCAAGACAGTGCTACTCCCGTGCTCGGAGTATGAAATACATCGATACCCCGAATTTGTGAAGAGATTAGGTCATGGGGATTCCGCAGTCATTCATCATAAAAGGAAATCGCATGAACTAATTTCCGAAAATGCTCGGATAGTTCGTGTACCAAGGATAGTTAACTTTGATACTATCATCCGGCCGGTTGCGGGGTCTGGGTCCAAGGGAGTGTCTTTTCAGGATTCTACGGTTATTATTACTGAGTATTTGCCAGGGGTAGAATATGAAGTGGATTTTAACACGGTAGACGAGACGATTCATCCAATGCTGATCCATTGGCGCGATAATGGGGCCATGGGGTTTAAAGAATTCGTCGGCACTCGGTATGAGTATTACACCGATATCCAGGAAGCTACGTGGGATGTTATTCAGGCGTTGGGGATGTCCGGTATAGGATCAATTCAGTTTATGTTTTATAAGGGTGAGTTTTATTACATAGAGGCGTGTGTACGGATCCATGGAAGTTCACGATTTCAATGGATCGGCGGAAACCCTGTCTTAGGGTACCATGGAGATTTAGATTTTGATACTAAACCGGTGATTATGTTAGCCGGGGGGCTTTTATGAAGATTTGTTTAGATCCGGTTTATACAGGAAAACCAGACAGGTGTGCGTCTAATATCAAGATGCGTAAAATCGTAGAATACTTACTTGAACGTCGGGATGATGTGTATTTTTATTGGTTTGTTCCTGATTGGGTTACGGAAAAAGAGCTGGGATGGTATCCGAAGCACTGTAATATTCGGTATATTAAATTACCTTATTCTTTTAATGATAGGACAGTTGAGTGCCTTAGAATTCCAAAGGAATATTACTCTTTAGTGTCTTTTAACGGAGAGCTGTGGGACATTGATGTGATTGTGACCAACAGAGCTTCCATGGTGCCGATGATTAAAGGAATGATACATAAACCTGGTCCTAGGGATTATTGGTCCAGGCGGGTTATTCTTATAGAAGATATGCCTTTAATGCGGTTTAAAGATCATGCCCCTATGGGGCATCCGGAGTCGCAAGAATTATCAACCTTAATAGGGTATGCTTGCTCAGATCTTACGGCTATATCCGCTTTTTGGGAGAAGGATATCATCATTAAGGAGTCTAAAAAGTATTTAACCCCTAGCTTATGCCGCCGTATTATGCGGTCTATGGTCGAGTCCTCGCCGGTATTAGTGGATAAGGTCGAGACCAAATCAAAAAGAGTTATACAGGATTTTATAGACAAAAAACGACCTTTTAATGTGGGGTTTGTGGGGCGGATGGTACACGGGAATAACCCTACTGACATATTCAAGGTAATGGAACATATGTGGGTTTATTATGGTGACCTGGATATCAAATACCATATAAGCACTCAGTCAGCCCATGTTGGTAGGGTTAAAGTACCCGAGTTTATACATTTACGAAAGTTATGTAGAGAAGATTTTTGGGAGTTTGTCCAAACTCAAATGGATGTATTTATTTTTATGTCGGTGGAGGAGGATTATTCCATGTCCTTATTAGAACCTCTACTCTTGGGGACTCCGGCAATTCTTATAAAGAGAAAATGGTCAGTACCTACCGTTGGGGAATATTATCCTTTCTTCGTGCGAAATGTGAAAGAAGCCTATGCTTTAGTTAAAAATTTTTATGAAAATTATCCAAGGTTGTATAAGAAGTTTGTTGAGTGGCAGCAAGGGCCTTTCCAAAAGTTAATGAAAGGGCGTAATGATGTGTATGTTCCTAGAGTTGTAGAGGCTCAACTAGATGTTTATGAGTCTGATTACGAGGGTAATAAACAAAAATTTACCAAGTATCGTAATGATATTGTGGATGCATTAACTAAATATTCTAAGGAGTCGCCGGATAGGTCTTTTGTATTGCGAGAGGCTCTAAGAGACATTCACAATACAGAAAAATTCAAAGCTACTTTTGCGGCCAAGCTTCAAGCCGATGCGGATTATGTACGACGATCTTTTTCTGTAGATTGGAACAATTATAGGTTGAGATTAAAGGCATTAGGGTACCGGGATGTAGGGGTTACCCCGGGTCATATGGGTGTATAGGCTTATGAATATCACTATTTATACAGATAAGGAACCTACGGGGTCAATATACTTGATGTCTCAGGATCTTGCTGAGATTTTGCGGGGCAGGGGGTATGAGGTAATTGTGACCTCTAAGCTTTCCCAAAAGGATTTAGGTACTCCCGATTTGTTATTAAATTTTATTCCGACGCATATTCATAAGATCCTGAACTTGAAACGGTATATCCATATAGGACGTATTGTTACGGTGTATACTCCGTCTTTGGACGCGGTGTCTGAAAGCGATTTGATACATATCTTGAGTAGTGCAGCTCAAGGGGTTCCTATAGTCGCTATATCTAGGATGGTCCGAGATCACCTGACCCTGGTGGTTAATAGGGTATATTCTCCGGCGTATCGACGTAAAATTTTGGGAAATTTACATTATATTCCTTACGGGGTTAGGGATATATTTACTTTTGGGGAAAAACATAAAAGAGCAATAATTCAACATACGTTTGTAGCCCCCTTTATTAGATGTGTAGAGGGGCAGAAACAATATTCTAAGCATCGAGAGCTATCTCAGAAGTTATCGGTAGGATTTAGTCGTCGATCTATTGAGATGACCACGAGGCTATATGTATGTGCTGAGCATATGTCTCATGTGAGTGATGTTAATACAGATGGGTACGAGGTTAGAAACACTATAATTGATCGCAAAAAATATGCTGAAGAATTGCAAGAGGTGGGAGCGGCGGTGTCTTTATCCAAGACGGAAAGTTTTGGATTGTACTATGTGGAATTGTTGTTAGCTGGTGTGGTGGTATACTTTGCCAAATACCCTTGGGTTGACCAACTATTGCCGGGGTATAAGTTGCAAGCTCCGATAAAAGATATCCCTGAGTTTGTTTTGGAGTGTCAGAAGAATTACCCCAAATGTCGGAAGTACATTTTGTATGAGGTTATCCCGTACATCAGGAGATATTATCTTCTAGAAGAAGGGTTTTCTCGCAGTATAATAGACACTTTTGGTGAGTCATGATAGATAAAACAAAATCCTTGCAAAGAGTCGATTTGAAAGTGGAATTATTAATTCCCGATAAAGACAATCCGAATATGATGTCCGAAAAAGCTTTTAATCTACTCTATGATAACATAGAAAAAATGGGAATCACGGATCCGATACTGGTTAGACCAGCGGATGAGGGTATGTATCATATTGTAGGGGGTCATCATAGATTTGAAGTGGCTCAGCTTATGGGTTATGAAGAAGTCCCGTGTACGGTTATCACCGACAAGGAATTCACTTCAGAGAAGGCTAAATTCCAGATGATACGGCACAATGTGATCCATGGGGAGATATCCCCGGGGAAATTCATGTCCCTATATCAACAATATTCCGATAAGTATGCTGATGATATTTTGCAGGATATGTTTGGGTTTGCTGAAGAGGACGAATTCAAAAAATTGGTTAAGAAAACGGCAAGTACTCTTCCCAAGGAGATGCAGGGGGAGTTTAAGGAGGCGGCTAAAGAACTGAAAACCATAGATGGGCTGTCCAAACTACTTCAGGAATTATTTGCCAAGCATGGAGATACTCTTCCGTATGGGTACATGATCGTAGATTTTGGGGGTAAGGACAATGTTTGGTTAAGGCTAAATAAAAAAGCCAAGAAAGACTTCATGGTGGTAGCGGATCTGTGTAGGGAGAATAGTAAAACTCTTGATTCTTTCATGGAGTTGGTTCTTAAGGGGATCGCTTCTAAGAAAATTGAGATCCCCCTCGAGGATTTGGCAGATGTAGTGTTTGCTGAAGATGCAGAAATGCCGACTTTGGATTTTTTGGATGAATTGTAATGGCACTCACATTCATAAAAAAAAGTAAGGCGGGCGTACCTGAGAAAGTGGCTCCGTATATAAAAAAGCAGGTTACCCACCGTACAAAGTTTAAAGCTCTCCAAGATCTAGGCCGGGAGAGGTACCTAGAGATTGAAAATATGCTTATGTCCGGGGAATCTCCTGGGGCAGTGACCAGGTATATTCGGGAAGAATGGGGGGTGTTTAAAGACAAATCCGAGGGGGCCGTACTGTTTCTCATCAAAAAGTTTAAGAGGGATAGAATCACCCCGCGCATAAAACGCGCGGCAAAGGCCTTAACGGCCACAGAGGAGAAGGTGGTATCCACAATCCAATCTGATCTTGATATTGGGAAGGAGTTCGTAGAGCTAATCCATTTACAAAAAGCTAGGATAAAAAAAGTTTCTGAAGTAGAGAAAAAGATGCCTATGCTGCTTGGGGGTCTAAATAAAGAAATTTCCTTAATGAATCAGTTGTTGTTAGGGTTTAACAAATACAAAATGGACCTCGGGATGTTGGATAGGGTAAAAGGCGGGGGTCCTTTAGTTAATGTTAACTTAGTAAATTCGATCAATACGTACCAGCAAGATATTAAACGAAAAGATGAGATAGCGGCGGCAACCGCTGCAGCTATGGGTATATTAAACGACGATGATGTAATTGATGCAGAAGGTACGGTTGAGGATGCGGAGTGAGAAGGCGTACCAGGAAATTCTCATTAAAGCCGTAGGGGCTGAGAAAAGTGCTAAATTAAAAGAATGTGCCGCGTTAATTACTGATATTGATGAACGTTTGGAATGGTATGATAAGCTAGTACACTCCATGGCTGATGGGGACTATACTCCGTTAGTCCGGGATTCTATTTATAGAATCACTCCAGTAGATGTTAAAACTTTTATCGAAGATCCATTCTACTTAGATAAAAAGGGTATTATCTACGATAAGGTTTTACCTCACATTGTAGAAATAAATTCCGGAAAGTATATAGAATGTGTACTTACCGGGGGCATTGGATCAGCCAAGACGACAATTGCTCAGTACACGTCAGCCTATCAATTGTACGTACTATCCTGTATAAGAAATCCCCATAAGTTATTTGATCTTGACCCAGCTTCAGAAATTCTTATCGTGTTCCAATCCCTTAATCTAAATTTAGCTAAGAATCTTGAGTATAACAGGTTTAAGGCTTTGGTTGAGGGGAGTCCGTATTTTGAGGGTGAATTCCCGTTCGATAAAAATATTGAATCCCGTCTTAGGTTCCCAAATCGGATAGAGGTTGTCCCGGTTTCCGGTAATGAAGATGCTATTATCGGCCAAAATGTAATTGGGGGTCTGCTGGACGAGGTCAATTACATGAAGGTTATCAAGGATTCAAAAAAGGATGTTGATGGGGGGGAATTTCATCAGGCGAAAGCCTTATATAATTCGATTACTCGCCGGAGGAAATCCCGATTTATGGTTGGTGGGGTTATTTACGGAATGCTCTGCCTAGTATCTTCAAAAAGGTACCCCGGGCAGTTCACGGATATAAAAGAGAAAGAGCATAAAAAGAAATTACAGGAGACAGGGAAATCCGATATATACCTCTATGATAAGTGTGCCTGGGATATAAAACCCAAGCACCATTATTCTAATTCTAAATGGTTTTGGGTCTTTGTTGGGAATGATAGCCGAAAACCGATGGTTATTACTGATGAGGAATATGAGAGGTTTCCTGAAGAGGATAGAGAAAATAATTGTCGGAGGATCCCCGAGGAGTATAGAAGTGACTTCGAAGACGATATTCTGAATGCCCTTAGAGAAGTTGCCGGGGTATCCACCTTAGCAAAAAATCCATACCTTCAAAATATTGATGCAGTTTCTCAATGTTTCGGCAGTACCATATCCGTATTAAATAGAACTTCCGTGGTTATTACCAAGGAGAAGTTAAAAATTAAAAAGGGGCTCATCACCCCTATCCCGCGATTTGCCCATGTCGATTTAGCTAAGAATCAGGATTCAGCCGGACTTTGCGTTGGGCACGTCGATAGATTTATAACGATGAATCGAGGAGATGTTCAAGAAATACTTCCCCATGTAGTTATTGATTGTGCTCTTGAAATAGTTCCGCCGAAGTTTGGGGATATAGAATTTGCGGCTATCCGAGAGTTGCTGTATAAGCTCAGGGATGCGGGCTTGTTTATCAAATGGGTGACGTATGACAGTTACCAATCGGTGGATAGTGTACAAATTCTGAAATCTAAAGGGTTTGTTACCGGAGTACAATCTCTCGACACCAAGATATTGCCGTACGCTATTTTAAAAGGGGCCTTGTACGACGGTCGAGTATCGTTACCGGTTCATCCGGTGTTAGAGAGAGAGTTACGGGGTTTGGAGTACGACGCTGAAAAAGGGAAGGTGGATCATCCGGAAAATAATTGTGTTGTAGGGTCCACAGAAATCCTAACAAAAAATGGGGCAAAAGCTATTAGTGTGTTGGAGAAGGAGGGTGTCTATGAGGTTATGACCTGGGATGCTTTCGCTGGAATGTTCCGATATACCAAGGCGGTAAATCCTAGAATTACTAAATGGGTTACTGAAACTGTGGTGTTAGAATTTACTGATGGTACTAGTCTGGAATGTACGTCAGATCATCCGGTATTATTAACGGACGGAAGGTATGTGTCTGCAGGGGATCTACAACCTCACCACGAAATTAAATCTTTGTATACCTCTACGGATGAAATGCGAGTACGAAAAATAGTAAAGAAGACTTATGAAACGCCTATCCCAGTGTACGATATAACAATCCCAAATACGGAAAATTTTTGTTTAGCTAACGGTGTTGTAGTACACAATTCGAAAGATGTTGCGGATGCTCTTGCCGGGGTAGTCTATGGGTTGACCATGCGGAGGGAAATTTGGTTATCTCATAACGTTAAATTAACTTCTATTCCGGTATCAATACAAGCAGCGGTTCAAGAAGCCCACAAGAAAGAGGAAGAGGCATGAATATTAAGGGTGAAGGGGGTGTATTAGTAGTATCCCCGCATTGCGATGATGCGGAATTTGGGTGTGGGGGTACAATTGCGAAGTATACGAAAAATAAAGTACCAGTTACCGTTATCATTGTAGCTGTGGGTAGGGAGGCCGATGATGGGTTATCTAGGATTAACGAGTTCAAGGCTTCCATGGGGGTACTGGGGGTTACGAGCACCGGGATCCTGTTTCCAGGGTATGATGCTAGGTTGAACGAGGTACCATCTTGGAAATTAGTGGGGGCTATAGAACGGGCAATCTCCGAGTATAATACGGAGAAACTGTTTATACCGTTACCGTCCTTTCACCAGGATCATAAGGTAGTATGGGACGCGTCTTTAGCTGCCGTACGCCCTAATAAAGTGTACCCCCATTTAACCGATGTATTGGGGTATGAATACCCATTAACCGTTTGGGGAGATGGGGCTCAGTATCAGAGTGGGGGATTGTATTATCGGATAGATGATACAATGCGCCTAAAGATGAAAGCATTGCAGCAATATAAGTCTCAAATGAGCAAGGATGGGATGCTTTCTTTACGCTCAGTAAGGGCGTTGGCGGCTCGTAGAGGAGCGGAAGCCTTTACTAAATATGCGGAGTTTTTTCACGTACTCCGAAAGATTATTTAACTTGACAAACCTATATTACGGGGGTACTGTTAAGTATATTCAATAATAGAAGTCCTGCAGGAGGTAGGATGCATTACCTATTCACAAAGGGGATGGCTAAAATTCTCGTATCCATAGATGATCTCGGTGGGAAAGGATACCACCTATGTGAGATGTCAGCTTTGGGTTTACAAGTACCTTCAGGGATTATCATTCCTACAGAGTGTTGCCGAGAATACCATAGGTTACCGCAAAAAGCCCCTCTTGGTACGGGACAAAACAACCTATTTAAAGATAAGGTTGTGACCAAAGATATCTACTTAGAACGTACGGTTTCCACAATTTTAATGGAATTGGTAAAACTATTTGGCCCTGCGAAAGAGTGGCCATTGTTGTCTGTACGATCCGGAGCTAGGTATTCCATGCCCGGCATGATGGATACTATCTGTAACGTTGGAATAACCCAGGAAAGTTTTGATCGATTCGAACAATCTTTGGGTGAGTGGGCGGTTAGAGATTGCCACAGAAGGTTTAAACAGTCATTTGGTATGACTGTTTATGGGTTAGGTCCGGGGGCCTACGAGAAGTCGTTACAAAAACAATTAATTGACGAACATATTAATTATGAGCATGAGCTCACTCCGACGGCTTTGGATAATGTTGTAACCGGGATTAATTATTACCATAAGACTGTCGGCGTTGATGTCCCAGACAACATTAAGGATCAGTTAAAGTTGTCCGTAAAAGCCGTTTGGGGTTCTTGGTATTCCGAACGTGCTAGGGTGTATAGAAAGTTGCATAATATACCGGATGATTTGGGGACTGCGGTAATCATTCAACAGATGGTATATGGAAATCGGAATGATAAGTCATGTTCCGGGGTGATTTTTAGCCGCAACCCTGCTACGGGGAATGCGGAGGTTTACGGGGATTACCTCCCTTGTGCTCAGGGGGAGGATGTGGTTTCCGGTATACGCCCGACCTACCCAATCAAAAAATTAAAAAATTTTAATCCCAAAATATACGAAGAATTAGTATCTATTGTTGCGGATCTTGAAAAACATTATGGGGATATGCAGGATGTGGAATTTACTGTGGACGATGGCGAACTATACATATTGCAAACCAGATCCGGGAAACGGTCCAGCTATGCTTCTTGGGTAGTGGCTAAGTCGTTGGCTGAGGAAGGGCACGACGTTAAGAAATTGGTATCCCCGGAGGATTATGTAAACGCCAGGGTTCCGCAGGTAGATCCCACCTTTAAAAATCTTCCTAATTGTGTTGGTATTCCTGCCGGTGGGGGGGTTGTCACCGGGAAAGTGGTATTTCGAAAACAGGATGCAATTAATTGCACTGAGAATTTCATTTTTATAGCCCAAGATACAAATCCTGAAGATTTTCCCGTGATGGAAAAAAGTGCAGGGATATTAACGCAAAATGGGGGGGTTACTAGTCATGCAGCAGTAGTTGCCCGGGCGTTGAATAAGTCATGCGTAGTCGGGGCCAACATAAAGATTAATGATACTCATGTGGTGTTATACAACGAAAATGAATCAGGGTATCCTGTGGGGCCGGATTCCACCATTACCATAGATGGGAGCACCGGAAAAGTATGGGTAGGGGAGGTGCCGGTGATCTCAAAGCCCCCGGAAGCTATGGAGCACTTAGTAACTAGATGGTTAGGGGTCGAATCTTTTCTACCAATAGGAATGGAGCCGGAAGATTCTTACGGAGGAAAGATCCTCATCCCCTTTAGCTATTTTGACCCCAGAAAATTAGTAGTTTACGGGTCGTGCATACGGCGATGTCTTGAGTCAGGGATTAAGGTTTATGTAGACCTAACTCCAATGAATAAAGTTGATATTCAGTTGTTGTCTAGAGTTATTCCGGGTACTCATTCTTATAATGTGAAGGGGCACTTAGTGGATTCCGGTTTGTATGATCAGGTAGTAGATGTGACCACCCAGGTTTTCTATAATGTAAAGGAAGTGTTGGACGCTTTATCCGAGGGGAAAGATATTGATTTTCAGAATATCAAGTCTGTGTTTGGGGATATGGAAACGTTTAACACTATAGTGAAGGCCGTCCAGGCGGAGTATACCGGTACCGTAGGCCTTAAACGGTCCACTGTACTAAAAGAACTAAAAGATAAGTTGGGGTAGCAATGGCCCTTGTATTGAGAGTAAAACCGGGTAATTCAGTGACCATAGGGGCTAGTACCGTTACCATTCTGAAAGTTATTTCGAAGCATAAATTTAAAGTGCGGGTGGATAAGGGAAGGCCTATAGAAATAAATTCTTTCGGAACGAGAATTTTACCGGGGGTAACATTAAGTTCAGGAACAAATACTAGTCAAGCTAGGTGTGTTATAAAGGCACCTCCAGGGATCAAAATCTCTAGGAACGAGAAAATTAAAGGTAAGAGTAGGGTTGCATCATGTGAGGTGTGTGACGGATTATCATATACGATTATGTGGGATGATTTCACCGGTGAGGAAGTAAAGGTTCCTTGCTATAACTGCATTAATACTTAAACGAGGTGTGGTATGAATTTGGTTAAGTTGTGGGCCGTTTTAAAATCCTTGGCAAATGTGGGAGATTCTCTTGAAGAGATTACTGAGATTCATAAGAAAGTAGATGCTTTATTACTTGCAAATACAGGTCCCGAAGAACAGGATAAATTTGCGTGGGTGTGTGGGCATCGGGGGATAGAGAAGTTCAACTTTGTTCCGTTGGTCTGGGGGGGTAAAAATTATCGGATTTATGGGGGGCCTTATCGGCAACGTCCAACAGTATTGGCTGGGGTTAAGATGGCCGCTGAAATACACAATCCGTGTTCTGTAGACATCCCCACAAATGATTTTGATGTACCCTCTTTTCCTGTTATGGAAGCGGGATTGATTAAGGCCTCCTTGTTATTGAGGGCTACTGGTGCCATATATGTCGGGTGTATGGGGGGTATAGGGAGAACTGGGTTATTTATGGCTCTGATGATTAGGTTATTCGAGGATCCTCTTTCCAGTGTCCCTCTGGTAGCCATTGAAAAAGTTAGAGAGTTATATGACTCAAGAGCTATAGAGACGGGGCAGCAAGAGAGGTATGTAAAGGAATTTGATTTGAGTGATATCCGTTATTTATTAGGGCATATTGAGGCCTTCTAATGTTTTTGCCGAGAAAAAATCACCCGGTAAAGGGGGCAATCCCATATAATGGGGTGACTTTTAAGGGATTCTCTGAGGTTTTTGCAAAACATTATTCTTCGTATCCTGATTTGGAAAACCGGCATCCATATAGAGAGGCTATGGATTTCTATCTGTTGAATCATGTGTATTCGGAGACTATAAACAAAAAGCATAGATGTATGCCCTTAACTCAGAATGAGCGGGTTTTCGAAAGCCTCTATTTTAGTGTTGTTGAAAATATAGGAGTAAAAGCTTTTTATTATTTGTTCCTAATATGCTTCAGGGAGATGAGGCATATGAAGACCGCCACGTATAATGACCATCCGTTAATGAATAAAGCGATTAAGTTTTATTCTTCCGACACGGTGAATCTTCTAAAAAATATAGTCTCGATGTCAAGTGAAAATATTTTTGAATTCCTTAGGAATAATCATAGTGAGGTACAGGTTATTCCCCTGGTAGCTGCGGTGAAATTCTTTTTCGATAACGGTAAATGGTCTAAAGGGTATGGTGGGAAAGCTTGGGGGAGGGTCACGAAGTGTCTTCTTATGTTTCTTCAGGGGGACATAACTTTTGAAATGATGGTAGATACCGTTTGGACCTTAGCCCATAACAATGGCCCGATTTTTAATAAAGGGTATGGGTATTATAAGGTCAAGCATTTAATTACAGTTTTGGATATACAACGATCAGGGCAGATCCCTAATATGTTTTTTAGCCATCAACACGGGGTGAGTTACCTCGGGTTAGGGGGCTCCAGTGTTGGATTGTATGAGCGTATCAAAGAGAAATTTGGTGGGGTATGCCCGGGGGTAACCGGACACTTGGATTGGTTTTTAGTGGAGAGTCTTGGGGCTGAGCAACAGTATACATATTATAAAAACTTGCAGACGGATAAGCATAAGATATTTAGTCCAGGGTACTCGGAGTCTAAGAACAAAAAAATCACTAAAGATACTAAGGTTATAAAAAACGAGTCTCAGGAGATGTATCAGGTGATGCCCGGGATGCATTTACCCGTTATCGATAGGGATCTGGGAGTGAGGAATGAGGTATACAAATTATAGAAGATGTTGCGATAACCATCAGTCATTGTCTTTAAAAGTAGACGGTAAAATCTATTATATCCGTGGAGGGTCTTGTGTTTACCCAAAGGAACCCAATGGCCTTGTGGACGTAGATGTTTTCGTGGGGCTGGACGTAAATATGGTGGATACTTCTATGCAGTTGCCGTGGGAACATGGTACGGCGTTTAAGTACCCCATTAAGAACTACGGAGTACCGGGATCAAAAAAGAATTTTGATCATTTGCTTAAATTCTTGTCTGATTCAATTCTTAGTGGCATGGATGTTTTTGTTGGGTGCATAGGAGGGCATGGTCGCACGGGGTTGGTACTTGCGGCCTTAGTCAACCATATGACCGGGGAAGTTGATGCAATACGATACGTTCGAGAGAACTACTGCATCAAAGCCGTGGATAATCAAAAGCAAGAGCATTGGTTGCATAGGCACTATGGTATTAAGTTGCCTGAGGCTAAAAAACCTAAGTATCAAGGGTCTATTTTAGATAGGCAGTGGTGACGCTATGGCATTAAATTTTATAAAAAAAGACTATAAAGAATTGCTGGCTTATTTAGGCGTTCCTGAGGTTTTAAGTATATGGTTGGTGAAACATAAGTTTGAGATGAAAGTTTGTTTTGAGGGGTACCTACTATTAATTTATAGTTCCAATGGGGTAACCACTCTTAGTAAGGTTATAGCTAGGTACGGGTCTTATAAGGATCTATTTTCTAGCAGCCTAAGTAAGCCTCAGCATAGTCTTATGAAGGGGGTATTGGCTAAGGGGTTATCCAATCTCGTAAATCAGGCTAGTATTCATAGTAATTTAGGTTTTAAGGTTTTTGGTATGGGGGTATCAGCGGCCGATGTTTTTGATATGCCTGGGGGGTATAAATGGCTTGGTCTAATGTATAAGGTGATTCCCCAAGAACCTAAATACCATGCCAACGAGGGGGGATCTTCCCAAGATCTTGCGTACGAATTGACTTCGGAGATACAGAAGGCTAAAGGTAAGAAGGGTTTTAGTGTGGGGGGTATTGGAGCCCCCACACCAAATACCCAAAAATCTGTGCATAATTCGGTGACTATAGGTATAGATATGGCTAAAGACTTTTCTAAGAATGAAGCACAGGGCTTAGAGGGTCATGCAGCGATTTCTTTAAATGATGCGACCGATTTGTTGCAGCCGGTAATGGGTACGTCGGCCGGGTCCGTGTATCATGTTATTGCTTTAGGAGAGGGCATAAAAGTTGCGGCGCGGTACGTATCTAAGAAGGCGTCTATAAGAGTTGCCGGGGATTGGGTAGGGGCTCATATGGAGTATTTAAAATCTCTGGGGTTAAAAGTAAAGGAGGCTAATCCTCCATATGCTTCAATCCATGTTCAGGCTCAGGATCAGTTGATATGCCGTAAGTTTTTCGGGGCGGTGATTGCATCGTTTGCGGTAGATTTCGCCAAGGTTCAGGGAGTCCTGGATGTGATTATGGGTAAAGGTAAATAATATGCTTAGAGTTATTACGAATAATCCGTATGATTTCCAAAGCTGTATTAAAGGGGTATGTAGTACTAGTACTCCTTACGTGGTCCAAAAAACTTTAATGTATAAACCGGGGGACACCCTGTTGGTGTTGGGGGCTACATATCTAGAGGATTTTCGGCGGGATGGGCTGGTTCCTAAAAATAGAACCATAGGGAGTCTTTCAAATACGGTTCATGAATTCTCGGGGCGGAAGGTGATATTCTCTCAGAATCCATGGTTAGCGAAAAAAGATTATTCAGTAAAGATCGATGTTCAGTGGGCTTTTAATTTAGCCTTGAGGTATGAGAGTACTGGATCCCCCTTACCAAAGGTGGGAGTTTATCGATATGTGGATGATTATTCGGTACCGATAGCCGGGTTGCGTAAGATAATAGAAGGGGGGCAAGTACCTCCGGTTTCTGTGGATTTGGAAACCATAGGGTTGAACGAATTTGATCCTAAGGCATGGATAGAATCCATAAGCATTACGTATAAAAAAGGGGAGTCTTGGGTTATACGTTTTAGAGGGCCGGATAATCAACCTTGGGAGAAGGTTGGGGATGTGTACCAGGAAAAGAAGGCTGGATTGGCGGCTCAATTAAAGTGGCTCTTCACTTCTAATAAAATAAAAACTATAGGGGCTAATTTTAAGTACGATATCCGCTGGATCCGGGAGAAGTGGGGCCAGATTATCACGAATTTTATTTTTGATACGACCTTAGTGGGATCCCTCCTAGATGAGAATGCATCAAACAGTCTGAATACCCACGCAAAAAGGTACACCCTTCTCGGGGGGTATGACGATAGTTTTAACCAGAAATATGATAAAGGGCGGATGGATTTAGTTCCGGACGGAGATTTTTTGACGTATGCCGGAGGGGATACAGACGCGGTATATCAAGTACGGGAACGGATGATTTCCCTCTTAATCCAAGATAAGAGACTTACCAATTTTTATATAAAATTGTTGCACCCGGCAGTAAGAGCTTTTGAAGGAATCGAGCGGGAAGGAGTCTTGATTGACTTTGATTATTTTTTAAAATTACAGCAGGAACTGACTGAAGAAATACATTCTTTAACCGAGCAGGCTAAACGGTTAATGTCTAAGCATATAGTTTATAGGTATCTCGGGTACGAGAACGATGGCCGCCCAAAGTTTAGGTTGAGTAGGGGGGCCATTATAAAACAATTTATGTTTGGCCCTAGAGGGCTCAGATTGACGCCTAAGGTGTATACTCAGAAAGCGAAAAGTAAGACATGGGAGTATTCGTCCACAGCGGATGACCATTTAAAAATGTTTAGTGACGTTCCTGAGGCTCAAGAATTTGTGGCGTTACTGAAGGAGTACGGTTCGGCGACTAAAACGCTATCGACATATGTTGATGGGTTTTTGCAATGTTTGAAGCAAGATGGCAGATTTCACCCTACTTTCCTCTTATACAAGGGATCTTTTGGTAATGACGAGGAAGGGGGCACTGTCACCGGGCGATCAAGCGCCAAGGATCCAGCAGTTCAGACTTTGCCGAAACATACAAAATATGCTCCGAAATTGAGGAGGGGATATCCGGCCCCTAAAAAATTTGTGATTGCAGGATGGGATGTTTCTCAAGGAGAGCTTAGGATTGCTGCGGTAATGGCCAGAGCGCTTAAGATGATCGAACTCTTTAATAAAGGGTATGATCAGCATGCGGTGTCCGGAGGCCGGGCGGCGGGGTACACCGAAGATGAAATGATGCAATTGAAGGTGTCGGATCTTAAGAAATTTAAAAAAATCAGGGCTACCGGAAAGCCGATGAATTTCGGTTTGATATACAAAATAACTTTATCCGGACTGATCGAGTTTGCTTGGTCGACATATAAACAAAGGATCACTGAAGCGGAAGCCCAAAAATGGATGGATGCGTTTTTTGATTTGCATCCAGAGTTTTTGCGTTGGCATGATGAGCAGATTATGCATGCCCAAAATAAAGGGTATGTTCGAAGCCCTCTTGGTAGAGTTCGACATCTCCCGTTGATAAATAGTTCGGATATGGTGGCTAGATCTAAATCGGAGAGGCAAGCAATCAACAGTCCGGTGCAAGCCACTTTAAGTGATCTCGTAATTTACTCAGCGGCAAAGTTTCGAGAAAAATATGGGGAACCTGATGAATGTCGATTGTTCATGTTCACCCACGACGATATAAAGGCTTATGTGCGTGAAGATAAAATAGATTATTGGGTTCCTGCTGTTAAAGATCTCATGGAAAATCTTCCACTGGAACAAGATTTTGGGTGGGAGGTACCATTAAAATTTAGGTCCGATGCGGAGATAGGGTATAATTTAAGGGACATGACGGAAATTGCTGAAGAAGCTGATTGGGAAGCTTTCGGCAAGGATCCGTATCAATTTTTAAAATGCAATTAATTGCAAAAGGAGTTTAGGGTATGTCTGACGTATCAAGTGTGGGTATCACAGCGATACCGAGAAGATTGACTATGGCGAATGATTTGGATGTTCTTGTTGCCGGTAATAGGCATGAGCTTCCTGAACCTTATGTGTTCTCTTCTACTTTGGCGGGACAATCTAAGCAGCTTTGGGGTACGGTACCGAAGACCGGCCAATATGAATTGGATGAGTCGCAAAATATTATATCGGCTCCGTTCGATTATTTGCTGGAGGTTGAAATCGAATCATCTTTAGCGGCCTCGATTCGGTACTGGGAAGATATAGCGGAGCCCGCAGATCCTGGGGTGGCTTTGACCATGTATAACTTAAACAGGAAGGTAGCCGCAACCAGACCGTGCCCCATTGATTTTTACCGAGAACCTACTTCTTCTAGTATGGTTACTTTTGTTGTGGCGGACATCGTGGAGGACGGCGGGTCCTCGGTCAGATCGTTGATTCTGAAACCAAACAGTAACTTTTTCATTGATATGCGATCATTAACCGACGGCACTGTATTTACGGTAAAAAAATTCGTCTTGAAGTGTTTGGGGTAATAGGTGACGACTATGGGCGGTATAAAGATGAGCAGTATTGGTGGGGGGTACAAGGGAAGGTGTGTTGGACTTTTGGTAGTGCCGGATACTTTGGAGTTGCCAATGGCACTAAGTTGTTTATCTCCGTTTAGGATTTTGGAATGTCACGGGGGTTCTACCTTTTTAGTGGAAACTCCCGTTTTTACTTGTTGGGTGGATGGGAGATTGCCCGAGTATACCTTAGGGGTTACGGGGGTTCCGGGTAGGCCTGATAAACTTAGATTAATGATAGTGGGTTTGGTCCTCGAGGGGTTACCTACTATCAATATAATCGTACCCTTTTTAGAGTATAAACGTATGGAACGTCCAACCCCCATAACCGAAGTAAATACTTACTGGTACGACTCTTCTTGAAAAACCGACATCGCAGTATTTTTCCGTGGTTTTTTGACCCTCAGGGCTTTTGGTCTTGGGGGTTTTTTTGTGCCTTTTTGGGTGTTGTGGCTGAGTAGTTGCGAGGGGTATAGTTGATAATAAATTTCACATTAGGAGATAGCCTTATGCATCTGTTGAAAGTTGCGGCGTTTGAGCCGGAGGGTCTTATGGGCGAAGCACACTCTAAGGTTATGAAGGAGGCACATTCGTTGATAGATACCATCAAAGGTAATGTACCGGATAATCATTATCGAATGGTCGCCTGTGAGATGATCGAGGTTGCTTTGCATTATTGTAATAACGCTATGGTTGCTTACGGAACCGGGGCGAAAGACAACCCTAAAAAGTAGCCGGGTATTCTTTCACTAATTCTCTCATTCAATCTATTCAAGGGGTAACATATGTACGAAAAAACTACGGAGGCGCAAGTTCCGGGGGCGCCAATTTTCCAGACTTTTAAAGACTCGGATAACGGGGATAACAAGGATTGGTTGTGGGCCTGGTTGTTTGCCGGAGGGCCTTGGCGAGGGGGTTATGGAGGTTATGGCGCTGGAGGCGGCTGTGCCCCGAACTGCAATTCGGAGATTAATCAGCGCGAATTTGATGGGGTCATGGCCGCATTGAATGGCTTAAGGGCGGATCTTACCGCGAATAGAACCGCTACGGAAAACGCTGAGACCCGGGCAGCCATCAGGCAAATCCAGGATTTGTTTGTCAATCTGAACAATCAGGGTGAGCTGAATAATTGCAACCGGTTCCATGATCTGTCCCGACAAATCCAGCAATGTTGCTGTGATCTTAAGCAGCAGATTTGTGATGTTAAGTTCGAGATGGCCCAAGGGTTTTCCGGCGTTGAGAATGCCATTTGCACTCAAACCCAGACCCTCCAGCATCAAGCCGAGACCAATACCCGGGATATCATCGATGCGGTTAGACAGGAGGGTCAATTGACTCGCAGTCAGATGGCCGATCAAGTCCTGGCGGAAACCCGCGATAAATTGGCGGCTGCTGAGCGTGAGCTTGGGGAAGAGCGTGTAATTAACCGAATTACACAAGCCTGCGGATGTTGCCCCGGTGGTAATGGTAACGGCCATCACGGAGGACATCACCGCCCTTAGGCAGGGGTCCATGCCACGAAGAAAGTAATTCTGAATCAGAGGCTACGTCTATTGCGGGAGCGTTAGCGGACTCTGAGTCAACGTCAGAATCGAGTGCCGGATCCGATGCAGATAGTTCGGCGGCCACAAGGACGGATGATAAAACCAATATTGAGATTAATATTGAAGCCGGGAATAGCAAGCCCGGCAATCCGGATCCTGGTCCACCAAACGGTAACGGCAACGGAGACAATGGGGGGGATATCGTGGATAACGAATCCGAACCAATTACGGAAGTACTTGATTGACTGATGGAATTACGCATGACCCCGGACGTCATGATTAAGTTGCTTATTGTGATGTCCTTAGGTAAACTTAAGTAACAACGTGTTGTACTCCTATCTCTCGAAGCCCGACCAGTGCGGTTGGGCTTTTTTTTACAACCAAATTATTGACAAAACTAAAAAACCGGGCTATACCTAAAATAGCCTTAACGGTTGAAGTTCAGCAACTTTTAAAATCTTAGATTCTATGGTACGGTTAATAAAAATTGCATGCCATGGAGATACTATATGAAGGATGAATTCCCAAAAACCGTAGTCACCCCGCTCAAAGCAGAAGGGGCCTCCGTACCCACGACAACTGCTCTCGAGCAAGAAGATCAATTCATGGGTCTGTACTGGAGTGCTGATAATAAAGATGGGACAGTGCTACAGCCCCCGTATTCGATCCCTACTTTAGAGCGATTGGTGGAGGAAAATAACGCGCTCGATCCATGTATATCTGCGTACGAAGTAAATATCGATGGGTCAGGGTACGTAGTAGAGAAAGACGAGATTGAGATAGACCCTAAGAATACTAAAGACTCCACCGGGAAGGGGTTTATAGAGTTCTTAAGGGAGATAGCCCCAGGAGTTTCTTTTGTTAGCTTACGGAAAGCAAATAGAAGGCAGATGGAGATGACCGGTAATGGATATCTTGAGGTTGTGCGTAGTATTACTAAAGAGGAGATTCTCTTTGTGAATAGCCTCAAGTCTTCTACCATGCGGCTATTAAAGTTAGGGGCTCCGGTTACGGTTACTCGGGTATTGCGGCGTTTCGGTAAAGATATCCCGGCGAGGGTCCAAGTACGTGAACGATTTTTTGTACAGATGGTGGGTACCAAGAAAGTCTATTTTAAGTCGTTTGGCGGGACCCAAGATATCAATCGGTTGACGGGGGAGATTGGTACCAATATCCCTATCAAGGATAGGGGATCAGAGATCATTCATCTTAAGGTAAAAGAAGCAGCGAACTCTCCTTATGGGGTTCCCAGATGGATATCCCAAGTTCCATCCGTGGTTGGATCTCGAAAGGCCGAAGAGGTCAATTTAGAGTATTTTGAATCCGGAGGTATACCGCCTGTTATCGCATTTATTCTTGGGGGGATGCTTGGGGATGCCGTTCGAAAACAGCTTGAGAACATATTCATAAACCCCAAAGCAAAAACACGGGGAGCTGTTGTTGAGGTCCACCCTTCCGGCGGATCTTTGGATAAAGAATCAAAGCCAAGTGTCGAGATAGAGAAATTTGGTTCGGAGAGCACAAAGGATTCGATGTTTGAGTCCTATGATGAGAAATGTGAGAAGAGGGTTCGGCGGAGTTTCCGACTTCCGCCTTTGTTTGTAGGATTGAGTGATGACTACAACTACGCTTCGGCATATATCTCTTATCGAGTTGCCGAAGGACAGGTGTTTTCTCCTGAGAGGGAGGAGTTTGATGATATCTGGAACATGACGGTTATGAAGGATCTCGATCCGACCGGAAGTTACACTTTACGATCTAAGCAAATTTCGATTACTAACATCGAAAATCAGCTAAAAGCTCTAGGAATGACCAAAGGGATGGACGGTATAGATTCTCAGAATTGGGTAACTGTTCTATCTGAAATTGCCTCTGTTGATTTGGTTTATGATGAGGAGGCAGCGGAAGACGAAAAGCAATTTCGAAGGGATCTTCTCACCGGGAATACCCAAAATCAGAATGCTCCTCAGGAGCCTGGATCTCAAGTAGCTAAAGGGGATAGTGATGTTGTGGGTCTTGTGGAGGAGTTTTGTAAAGCGTTTAATTTAACCCCTTCGGAAAATACGTATACCGATGCAGATACCATCATTATTCTGGAAAGGGTAAAGTACCTCAACAAATCAGACAGACAAATATTTGATGCCATTCTGTCGGCCAGGACATTACCTGGGGAGTATCATGATAGGTTAGGGTCCCAGAGTTTATGCGGGTGTGTTGTTGACCATATGATCGAGAGTTGACATGGTAGAAACGTCCGTATCCGAGAGGGTATTTATTACCCTAGAGGAGTCACTTACTGACAGGTTGTTATCAACATGGGAACCTATCGGTCGGAGGATTGCCGACCGAATTTTGCGGTATTTTCGTGATGACGATTGGGATTCCGTAAATGAAGAGATAGGCAAGATCGATTTAACGCGATGTCTTGAGGGGAACATCGCGTATATGAATTATGTCGGGTCGATGTCGTTTATGTTCGGGGTATCCCGATTGGGGGAACCAACCCAATCAGCTTTTATGGAGAGTGGGGATTCAATCCCCGTGCTTACGGAGGCGAAGAATCAATCGCGGATGATACTGGAGTCCGCCTCTACTACGGCTCAAAAGGTTCTCAAAAATATGTTGCTGCGGGAGGACCGACGGCAAAGAGTACAGAAAGCTGAACTTATCAAAAATTTTGTGTCTTCCTTTGATGATAGGGTACTAGCCGGAGGAGGAATGCCCCATTTAGCAGCATCCCTCCATACTTCCCGCCTGGCCCAATTTGGTTACACGGTTGAGGCAACCTTAATCGGTCAGACGCATTATATCATTAATGCTATTCTGGATGGGCGGGAATGTCCTGTTTGTCGGACATTGGATAAGGAAGTTTTTGAGGTTCATACACTCCAAGAACGATTGATTAAGGTATTTCGAGCAACGACTACTGAGGAACTCATTTCATTGTCCCCATGGCCGGGGCAATCAGCCGCAGAATTGGAGCGGTTGGGACAAATGTCTTCCGAGGAGATAGTCAACAATGGGTACGATGCTCCACCGTATCACCCGCTTTGTCGGTGTTTTATCGATCATGTTGAGCGTCCGGTAACTCAAGTTGAGGAGAAAGTTACGGGGTCTCTTGGTCAGGTACCGGTTCGACCGCGGATTCGTGATTATCGTAATTTGAGAAATAGACCCAGAACTGAGGTGGATGAAGAAGCCCAACGGATATTCGCTGTAGCTGAAAAACCGGAAGTCTCCGCCTCTTTACAAGTTACGTTGGAAGGGCCTTTGACCAATTTGAGTGTGAAGGATTCACTTGCAGTTGAGTATTTCTTAGAAGGTCAAGCCGCAGTTGAGAATGTCCAATTGTACGGAGGAGTTTCCAATCTTAGTAAGGAAGCTCTCGACAAAGCTATAGACACTCACATTCCCGGGGTGATCATGAAGGCCCCTGGGTTTATAAAACCGTCCTTACAACAAGTAGTGGGGGATGAGGGGATATATGAGTTGGTGTACCGGATATTGACTCCTTCCGGCACCAAGGCGGCATATTTACCGAAGTCTCAAGTAGCTTTAGGGACCACGGATGTTCTTTTAAAGAAAAACCAAACTTTCAGGATACTGTCTGTTACTATGGTGGATGATTATAAATTGCAAGTTCTTATGGAGGCCATAGATGTTAAGTAGTAAGCCTCTAACTACCATAGGGTTTTGTTATCGGTGTGCCCATTTGTACCGGGTTAAGCTGGGGTGTAAAGCTTTTCCCGAAGGCATTCCGTTGAACATATTGACAGGGGCTATTCAACATGATCAGGTATTCCCTCAACAACAAAAAGAATACGTATATGAGAGAAAGGAGTGAGTATGGATTGGTTTCTGAAGTTGATCTCTTTTATCTTTGGGATTGAGTCTTCGGATATAGAGGAGGCGGATATTCCTATGCGGGGAACGCACTGTGTGTGCTGTCATGAGCTCATTGAGGGGAATGGGAGGAGGACTGCTTATTCTACAATTTACGGTCCCATGCATTGGTCCTGCGGGGCGTCAATTAAATTTCCGGACGCAGTGAGAAATGGCGGAGCCTATCTGCCGGAAAAGTTCAAAAAAGTAAGTGGGGAGTTATGAAGAGAATTAATGATACTGATGGTAACTTGGTGGAGGTAGTGGCGGAATTGCGGGTAGAGACTGAGAAAGCCTACCAGATTCTTTGTGGTACGGTTCTTTGTTGGATCCCAAAATCTCTTGTGGAGCAAATGGATATCCGTCCCGATAACAAGTCTTATGACATGGTGTTTCCTGAGTGGCTTGCCGAAGAGAAAGGGCTCATATAATTTATTTGACATAACCTCTTATCCGGGGTATAAGTAACTATAGGCCTTGGGACGGCCGTTAAGCGTATAGGTTGATTGGACTGGATTTATTAACTATTATCTAAAAGGAGGATTTGCATGCGTATTAAAATCAGAGGCCATACCTATCGGGGCACTTGGAATTTTCTGGGCTCCGGTAGTTAACCGGCCGATGTGGGGGGTTGTCTTTCGGAGGGGCAACCCCCCTTGTGTATTAAGTAAAGGTAGTGCAATTAATTGCAATCATGTGGAGGTAGAGACTATGGTGACGATGCGGGTTTCTGATAAGGTATATCAACGAATGTTGGGGGAGAAATACCTAACACTTAGTATGCGGGTTTATCCTAGCATGAAAGATACCTTGTTAACTACGGGGATGAAATTTCAGAATAAAGATAATCCCACAGTTCCGTTTATCCAGTGCAAAGTAACGGAGATTATGGGAGTTCAAGGGAAGCCTGTGTTGAAGGGTACCACGTTTTGTAAGGTAAAATTTGAAAATTTAGGGGTGGTTACAGGGCAAATGTCAGAACTCCAAAGATGCCGAGAATTTCTTAAACGTAATGGATGGTTTGAGTCCGTCCAAGATGAGTCCGGGGTAACAGCCGCCCATGAGGGTATTGATATCGCCATTGATTTGGTTTCCGATAATCAAACTCAGGAAATTTTATTTTACAATGCGAGTGGCACTATTTTGGTAACCCTACCTCTAAATTATTACGCCTTGATTGGGGCTATGATCGAAAACAGACTGATATCTTGCGCGTATAAGTCGGTCCCGAAGAGCAATTCTCAGTCTAATTTCGAAAAAGCTTTTGCTGAATACTTTTTTTGTTTGGAGCAGGGGGGACATGGATAACAGAAAACACGAAGTATTAGCGTACGAGGATTTGGTTGATCGCATGGGAAATTTGGCGCGGACGGAGGGTTTGGGAGAAAGAGCAGAACAAATCATTAGAAGATCTACCCCGGTGAATGGTCCTTGCCCCTGCGGGAGTGGTAAAAAGTTTAAAAAATGCTGCCGGTCGAAGACTTTTGAGATTAAGAGATATCGTTTACTTAATCCTGGGGAAGATGTTCAGGCGCATGATCAATGTCTTCAATACGACTGCGTCAGGTGGTTACCGGTGGATCCGAAGTATGTGGGGCAATTATATGATCCGATGACTATGGTTCCCGTTAGAAGACCTTGAAATGTGTTGTAATCTACCATTCACAATCCATCTTAATTCATTGGGGGAGGGTAAATGTAGAACTCCCCTAGAGTTGGTTGATTGGTTGATTACGACTTCCGGGTATAACCCAATCCCGGTTAAGGATGTGCTAAAAAGATTTTTTGAATTGGGGTATCGCCCGCACAAGGATATAGTAACCGCATGTATTCGGCATGGGGTTATCCAAGGGTGTTCATATGCTGAGTATCTTATTGCTCATACTCTTTATCATATTGAAGTTACTAGAAGTATTCCGTATAAGGTTGCTTTGAGATTGGTAATCGCCAAGGATTTTCTAATTGGCGATTGCAATTAATTGCAATTCACTAAGACAAAATAAGTATTAATTGGTGAGGTAATGGCTATACCAAAACGGACAAAAAGACTTTTTAAGTGGTATGATAGTATACGGAAGGAGTTGGGGGACCCCGGAGTTAAAAAAGCATTACAGTTGCTGGATGAAGCAGATGAGCTTATAATATTCCCCTCGAAGGAACTTGGGTATAAGTTATGGGTAATTGTTCCGGATGCTGATAGGGCTTTTTGGATTCACGGATACAAGAATAAGAAGAAGACGATTCAGTTGGCCAAGGACTTTAAAATACCCTATAGGGTGATTGAGGAGGGTATCTCCGACTAGGGATGCAAAACCCCTAAATTTGGGGAATCTGTACGGCAAAGGCTATCATTTTGTTGAGAGGGATTATCCTAAAAAACAAAATGACGGGTCTTTGCCTTTTTCTTTCCCCTTTTTCTTGACATAACTTCTAATCCGGGGTACTATATTACAACAAAAAAAACCTCAAGGAGATGAGCATGTCCGACGATATTAAAATCAAAGTATGGGTACAATCGGGATTACACAATTCCAAACGTGAGACTGTAGTCACAGAAGATCGGGAAACCTGGGAAGAGATGTCCGACGAAGAACGAGACGAGGCTATGAAAGAAATAATGTTTACTATGATCGTTTGGGATTATGAGTCGCTCGGTTAATATTTTTGCGGGGGAAAGTTATGTCAGATGACGAAAAAATAGAAATCCACATCAAAGTATGGGTAAGGATGAGGGGAGTAGATTCTACCAGAGAACAGGTTATTACGTTGAATCGAAAAGTTTGGGGAAGGATGTCTCCGGACGATAGGCAAGAAGCTATGCAAGAGGTTATGTCGGGTATGGTTACGTGGGATTACGAGCCTCTTGATTAATATGTGTAGTATCGGGGGGACCCTTATGAAGTGTGAATGTATGGGATGTGAAGAAGAGGCTGAGTATAGGGATCCGATGGGGAATTATGTTTGCCCCACCCATGCGGAAGAAGAGGTTGAGGATGACCCCACATTGACTTGGGATGATTTCGATGGGGTGGCTTGGATTTAACTTTAGTGTGGGAGGGTATATGCCGAGAGAAGCTAAATTAAGAGTATGCATGTCTTGTGAGTTGATCTTTAAAGCAGGGGAAGATACTCCTGATGATGATCCCTACAGGTGCCCAGACCAAAAATGTAGACAAGTTTCATATCCCGCTTACCAGGTATACGGGAAGAAAGTTTACCAATACTACCGGACGCAAAAACCTGGGGAACCTATCATTAGGGTTTTTTCCGGGTAATTTGGGGAGTAACTATAATGGGAGCCTATCCAAAATTAAGAGTATGCAATGCCTGTAAGTTCATCTTCACTATGAAAGAAGATGGGGTTCTTACTTGTCCTCTTTGTGGGGGGAGATCTTCAGGGGCATTCTCTACCTATAGGATAAAGGCATACATCTATAAGCGGACCCAAGAACCGTACTTAAAGAAAAAATTGGAGCATACGCTCCGCGATGCACTAAGGCAGGCAATGGTACTGGCTCCAAAAGATGCGGATACTTTAAGCATGTCCACGGTAAAATTTAAATTCAAACAGTCTTGAGGCTATGCCTAGGAGTAAAGAGAGTAAGTTTAGTCGGTGGGGGTTCTTGGCAAGTATCATTTTTTGGGGGGTATATTCAGGATTTTATTACCTACCAAAAGAATTCCCATATATGGATCACCCCAATATAAGAGGCATCTTAATGGGGTGCGCTGCAGGGGCTACATGTTTTATAGCTACCAAAGCTTTATGGACATGGATCTTTAAATGGTAAGGGGGAGGTTATATGCAATTCTTATGTTTCTTGTTGAGCCAACCTATGCGGAGTGAGATGGGGAACGATTTAACCATGAAGTTCATACGAATTATGTGGTTTAAGGTTGAGGATATTACCCCACCGCACGTACGTAAGGAGATGCTTGAGAGATATCTTGATTGGGGATTCGAGTCTTAATTGTTAAACGTATTAATATTTACCGGGGCTTGTAATAGCTGAAAAAGTTTCGGTAGGAATATATTTCAAGGAGTAGGAAGTATGCCGAGCTTAAGAATGAAGATAGGGGTATTAAGTGTGGCGGTTAAAATGGCCTCTTTTTTTGGGGGGGTAGTGCGGGATACAAAACCGGGGACTATGAACCATTATGTGATAACCAAATTGGCGGAAGCGGGTTGGTTAAATCCTCATGAGGATGGAGGTTTCCGCAGCTCTATAATTGGGGCTGGTAATCTAGCAGCATTGGGCGGCCTGGTAACTTTGATTATGGTAAATAAGGAGGGCTACGTGAGCACTGAAGAATTGACCAGGAAAACAAAGTTCACCCTGGAGATGATTACCAGGACATTGGAGTCGGGGGATGTTCCTACTTCGTCTGAAGATAATTATCTTTGGCGGGCTGAATTAAAGGAGCATTGGAGAAACAATGGTATCATTGTAGAGCTAATGGAAGGGGAAGGGTATTCCCTTACCGAACTTGGCCGGGCCAATCTATCTTTTACCAAAGAGCTCATTGAATGGATGCTTGATGCAGATTCCGAAGAAGGATAGTGCAGCTATGCGTGAATTGTATATCAATAATACTCTCTTTCAAATGTTGAGGGAGAGTACCCAACCGTTCGAGATACGGTTAGAGGTTACGGATGTTATGCCGGGGGACAAGTTACGCTTACTGGACCCTGCAGATTTGACTAGCGCCATAGAGGTCGAGGTGACGGCAGTACTCCCGGGGCCTGTGTATGGGGTACCGGAAGGATGGGCCTTAATAACTATGGTTAAAGTGTGACAGAGGTGAATGATGTACCACGATTTAAAAACAGACTCCCACATATTCCAAGCGGTCTACGATGGTAAAAAGATTTTTGACGTAAGGAAGAATGATCGGGATTACCAAGTAGGGGATGAGCTTCGATTACTTGAAGGAGATATAGGTCGAGAAGATGCTGTTGCTTTTCGTCTTGGGGAAGCGGCGTTTAAACTTACTGGTAGGTTTATATGGGTACGGGTTACCTATGTATTGAAAGGCCCAATGTACGGCATTCCTGAGGGTTGGGTGGTTATGTCCATCAAGAAATTTTAGTGGGGAGGTAGTGGGGGAATGAGAATTTATGTTGATGTTGGTTTCGGTGGAACCTCAGCCGAGGTAACCTATATGGCCACGGCTAGGCGAGACGGGAAGTTGAAGATTAGAAAGAAACTTGGCGGAGGTATAACCGGTAAAGCCTATATTATTAAAGAAGCAATCGCCGCATACAACCAAGGTAAGACCCAGCTCATATCAAGGGGCGGGAAACGATATTCTTTACGGGTGAGGTAGGGCATGAACGATACGAAGAATCTGGAATTTGTTTATGACGTGAGTGATGTATTCACCAAGGGGGTGGTAAGGTACAAGTACGTTTCGTATATTACTGGGGGAGGTACTAAATGGTTTGAAGTTGAGAACGGCGCAGGCCATCGAATTATGATACCCGCCGGCACTTCTGTTACATCTCTCCAACAAGCGATGGCTGTGTTTAAAGCTGCTAAGAAGAAGCTGGTAAGGGAGGCTATTAAGAAGATTAATAATAAGAAATTTTGTGTAATCGAGGGATAAGTTTAAAGCCGTCCCGACTTCCTACACATAGTCAATTGCAATTAATTGCAATCCTGAAAATCGAATGTCGCATAATACTTGGTAAGCATTACTACTGAGGATTATGCGTTTTTCTTTGCTCTTTCTCTTGACATAACCCTTTATTCGGGGTACTGTATACTTAACAAAACGAAAAACGAACTATTAAAACCCTCGGAGGGACCTATGAAAGCTACGGATGTAATCAATCAAATGAGGCAGGTGGTAGTATATACTTGGAGGTCTGCAAGCGGCAATTTGTGTCATTGCACCAACACGGATAACACCATGGCGGTATGTACCGGACTGACCCGGGAAGCTAGTGTCGCTGAGTTCAAGCAGTACTCCATGGATAAGTTCGGGTCTTCTGTGATCGTCGAGCATGACAAAACCAAGGATATCCCGAGCCGTAATTAAAATTTATAGCCCTACCTTGGCCCCCAACCGCCGACCTGTAGTTGCGAAAGCGTTAAGGCATTATACACTTTATAGTAGTATAGGGGATAACCTCGAAGTAGGGCTATATTCTTAATAGAAAGTTTAGGAGTGAGTACTATGTAATTTTTATTTTTCTTAATGAGTCAACGAGACGCTATTTCCGTCGAATGTAATCAGTACACAGATACTTATATAGTTAGGGTGTATAATTTGGCTCTTGAGACCGTAGGGGCCAGTAAATGGCGATTGATTGTCTCGGAGTTTACCGATATACAGATAATCGAGCGTTGTACCTCCGCAGGGGGTGTAGGTACTGAGGTCCCCGCCATGATTGCAGTGAATGCCGCCAGGTTTACTTGTTCTGATGCGCGGGAGGGGGAAAAGTTACTTAAGCAAATGTGGCAAGTCGGAATTTTTACCTGGGAAAACTATGATGATCTTCTGATTGAATGGATCCGGGTATGTGATAAAGACAAAAAGCAGGATGAATGATAAATATCCGAGAAGTGCTGAAGTCCTGGAAATAATCCGGGGCCTGTATATTAAAGTCATAACAAGGAGAGGGTTATGAAAGCGATTGGATTGAGTATTTTGGTGGTAGTATTGATGTCGATCGGCACGGCTTACGGGAATCCGGCGGTTGCTTTGGATAAATACCAAGGATGTACCCCGGCGTGCATCAATGATCAAAAGTATATCGTATGCGAGGAGCCTGTTGATGGGTTCGATAAATTCGGGTTGTACCAGAGAGGAAAAGACGGCATGCCGGTACCGATCCCCTGCGATAAGTTCGTACCCGTAACGATTGCATCCAACTAGCGGTTAATCTGCTGCTTGCCGGGCCTTATCTTTGAGGTTCGGTGACAAGGGGATTAACTATTTAGGTAGCTGAAAAATCAATGTCGCATAATATTTAGTGTAGGAGAGCAGGGATTGCAATTAATTGCACTGATTTTATTCCCACTTCTCCCCCCTTTTTCTTGACATAACTCTCTATCAGGGGTACTGTATTATTAACAAAACGAAAAATACATTACTCGGAGAGGCTCATGAAATTAACTACCGCGATTAACCGATTAACGAAAGCAGGATATGAGATTCATGAAGGCACTGGAACCTATGCGGCTATGAAAGATGGGGACACCATTTCTTTCTACGAAACCGCCCCAGGGTCTGGAAAGACCGGCAGGTTTACTTTTATGGGGGCTGAGTCGTGTGCCCCTACGTATGGGATGACCCTTAAAGCAGCTATGGCGTAAAGGAGGAGTATACATGCTTAGATTGAATGCCGTAAATTGGGGCTACATAGTGGCCACGGAAGAGTATTTAGCCACCGGAAGTTTTTTTGTTCGAAGAGACATAGTTTCTTCCATAAAATTTTCCGCGAATAAACGGCTAAGTGCTGAGGGGCTCAAAGAAGCCTACGCTTCCGGGAATCCTTTTTGTTGGCGGGCTTACGTCGGGATGGTAGATGATGTGCCCAATATCCCTGAGGTAGTCCAAGTTTTTAAAAAGACCAAGGTATGGGCTCATCCTACAAGGTTTATATACACTAAGGATGGATCCTCTAATGATGAGGGGGTGGTTCAATATACTCGGGTATACGCTTCGGATAATGACGGGGAGATTCGGGCATTGGTAGACGAAGAACATCACCAAGATTTAATACGGCCCATGATTGATCAGAATAAGTTCGTGGCTAATGTTGCTATGGCCTCCGATGGGAGTATCATATCGGTAACACGTGCGGTAGATCAAGAAATATTGCTCGGGGTTATGGGATCAAGGTATGCTGCTGAAGTACGGGATTTGATATATGCAATCCCCTCCGACCACTGAATTTTTTTATTTTTTCTTTGTTCTTTTTCTTGACATAACTCTCTACCCGGGGTACTGTATTTATAACAAAACGAAATAACAACTACCTCGGAGAGAATCAATGAAATTAACTAAAGAATCCTTTCAAGTAAAAAACGTCAAAGCGACCGCAATCGAAGGTGAGTTAGCGTACACCGCTAGTTTTTACGTAAACGGGAAACGAGTTTGCGCTATTTCCGACGCGGGTTACGGAGCTGGTTGTGATTATAAAGTACTCCATAAAGCTCTTTTCAGCCAAGTTGAAGATTACATTAATTCAGTAGGCGAAGTAACCACGGAGCATGGAACTTTACCTTATACGTTTGAGTGGATGATCGGCCAGTTGATTAACGAATTCCAAGAGAACAAAAAATTAAAAGTATGGTGCAAAACGAAAACCGTAATGCAACTTCCCGGAGATCCCGCAGGTCAATACCGCACAGTAGATTACCCTTTTACCCCGGCGGTTAAACAATTTCTCAATGGGAAGTACCCGGACGCTATAATCATTAACGAGCGTTTTTAATACCAATATATTAAGACAATGGTCCCTGGTACTCGGGGGCTTGCTACAGAGCGGAGATTATACTTATGCCGAAAGATTTAAATGAACAAGCCGATTTAATGTTGGTCGCATTCACGCGGGCACAAATGGAAAAGAAGCTCGATGAAAAGCGGGGGGAGGATAACGGAGGCTGGTGGTCCAAAGAAGTTATTTCTAATGAGCAGTTGGTAGACATGCTCAAAGACCACGAAGAAAAGGGAGATTGGCTTGATGTAGCTATACTTGCTTCCATGATCCATGCCCGAGAAGTGATGTTCAAGATTACGGGGGAAGCTCCTTCATCGGAAAATTTGGAAGGGTGGGAATGTCGCCCGGGTAAAATGCCGCCGTCCGGACTATTGGTAGAGACTCTACGGCACGGTAAACGAGATCGAGAGGAGTACGATCCTGAGAAGGGGTTATGGAGATCCAAGTATTGCACGTTGGCAGATTGCCCGGAGGCCTGGAGGTATATCAGTTCCTGATTGCAATTAATTGCAACGGTACATACTGAAAAATCAATGTCGCATAATACTGAGAGGAATTCTATGTCATTAATGGAGCCGAGGTGCTTGGTGTGCGGTAACCTTTTAGGGGCGGGAAGTTCTTTTGAATCCGATGTCAGAGATAGTGAAGTATGCTCAGACAAATGCTATCGGGTATATATGGATATGCCGGAGGATGTGGACGGGGAAGAAGAGGATAATTAGTCTTGGGGGGGGGGATTCAATTTGCGGTGGGTAATGATTCTATTTTTATTTCTAGTTATGGGGGTCAAGGCTCTATGGTTGCTAGGTATGGTTTGGGCTTGGCGGCATCTAATTTCGTTGAGTAGATCAGCGGTAGTGAAGTTTATATATCGGGAGTAGCTACCCCCACTGAATTTTTTTATTTTTCTTTCCCCTTTTTCTTGACATAACCCCCGATCCGGGGTACTGTATATTTAACAAAACGAAATAACAACCTAATGCGAGGAACCTAATGAACATACTTACCCCGGAATACAGCGACGCGATACTCAACAAAATGGCTAAGTACACCTCTAACGGAATTGCCATAGTAGAGGCCTACGAGAGCACGGATAATACCGGGGAGTTTGATCCGCTGGCCTTGATAACTTCAGTACAGACTACCAAGACCGTAGAGGATATCATGGATGAGGTTACCGCTCAGGTCGAAGAAGAGAAAGCTTTGGCGGCCCGTAATGCTGAGATTGAGGAGCTTACCAAGGAGTATGCTAGAGTAAAAAATAATCCTCCCAAGCATACTACTAAATCGGTCTGGGTCGGTTCCGGATTTCAAGCAAAGAAAGTCTCGGTGTACACTGTTAATGTTCGTAAATGGGAGCGTAAGCTTGCCGCCATTAGAGAGGACTTGGAGGCTCTGTAACCCGGACCTCCTATAACCCAAAGAGGTGTAGAATGTTAGATAGACAAGATCGATGCCCCGAGTGTGGGAGTTTTGTATACATAGGCGGTACCAAAGCCCTGGATCAGTGTTGTCGAAAATACTTGGGTATGTCACCTAATGCAGGGCATTCAAGTAGGCATCAAGAAGGGGGGATGTTGGTGGTTATCGGGGTTGATGTACGTAGCGTAGTCGATAACCCTCACTATTTTGATGCGGTCCGAAAACATCATCCACGGGTATCAATCCAGGATCTTGCGGAGATTCCGTTTCCTAAAGAGGTCCCTCTTGAGTTGGTTCGCGGGACTACGTTCATCAATGACCGAGGTCAGGAAATTACCATAGGGATGACCCAAGAAGTCCAAGAGGCTATAGGATTGCCCATGGATGTGTTTAATTCCCAGACAGAACAGATTGATAAGTTGAATCACGAAGTTGCACAGAAAGTACAGGAGGTGAAGGAACTAAAGACGGCTCTCAAAGATTACCGTACCATGACCGTATGGGGGCGGGTTAAGTTTCTGTTTTCCGGGGTAGAGGATAAGCTCGCGGAGGCCTATGAGTCATGCGCCAAGGCAGTTAGTAATACCCTGTTCAAATAATATTCTGAATTTTTTTATTTTTTCTTTGTTCTTTTTCTTGACATAACCCCCGATCCGGGGTACTGTATTATTAACAAAACGAAATAACAAACCCCAACGAAAGGAACGTCAAATGAAAATTAACACCACGATCAAAATCCAAGGCCAAGAGTTCACCGGAATCGTTACCATCGATAGCTACAACATAGACGAAGAGTACATGGAAGACTTCTTGGCCGGTGAAGAGGAAGGGATTGACGAGATCAGGAGTTGGGTTGATCATAAAATGGGAGATATCAGTAAGGTTAAAGCAAGCTACAAAAACGGAAGCCTGGTAGCTACTTACTCAGTTGGTCGCGGACTCAAAGCAGAGATCGAGTTGGATTACTCCTCCATGGCAACCTCGGAAGATATGGAAGATTTAGATAAGGAAAGCATCGAAGATATGGCAAATGAGCTGATCTTGGCTACGTTGGAAATCACGAAAGTTGAGGCCGCGTAAGCACAACCGAAGGGGGTCGGGAGACCGGCCCTAACGATGATTGCAATTAATTGCAATCACCCCTTGACATAACTTCCAATCCGGGGTAGAAATAGGTATACTAAGAAAATACTCAAAATTTCAGGAGACTGTAGGAGTATCCCGATGCGTATGTGGATGATATGCCCATTTATGATGTGTAGGCAGCATCATTTGGGGGAGCACGCGGAGATTCATAAGCACCGCCATAATTTAGAAAAACGGCATAAAATGGGCGGGCGACTAAAACCCGGGAATGTGCAGATAGAGCCGGGGGCAATGCAGCAACGACATGGTACATTAGCCTATACGTTGGAGTTAAGGGGGTGGTCTCATTCCTCTCCGTATATAACCCCGGATATCGGGTATCTTGGGGATACTCCTAAGGTGGACCCCATATTGTCGATGCTTGAGTTGTCTAGGCGTTGTTGTCAATGCCGGCATTTCATATTACGAGGTAGCCGGCGGATTATACGTACATTAAATTATTGTACGACCTAAATTTTATATCTTGACATAACTCTCTACCCGGGGTACTGTATTTATAACAAAACGAAATAATCCATTACCCCGGAGGGAATCATGACTACACAAGAAATAGACCAAATAAGACAAGACCTCGAAAACCAGATCAGGAAGCAAGAAGAGCTGAAAGCTGCCCAGAAGACTGCAGCTGCTGATTGGCCTGAGATCAATCGAAAGTACACATACAAAAAGAACGGACAGCTTTAAGATTATGGGGTAGTGGTGGAATGGTATACGAGGGCATGATCAACCCAGCCACAAGTCTCCCTGCCGATAGGCATAGGCCACTGACGGAGTCCCTGGATTATACTCCGGGCTATGTAGGTTCGAATCCTACCTACCCCACCCATTAAGATTACTGAAATTGTAAGAGGTGAGTAATGACTATCGCGTATGACATCCATTTCTTAAAAGACATAAAGTTGATTATTGTTCGTTTAGTGATGCGGACATTTAAAATCTCCCAAGGAAATGCTCTCGATGTTCTTAATGCGTTATTTGTACTACCGGATTCATGTTGGAATTTAATGGATACGGCCCCCAAAGATCGATGGGTGTTACTTAGCTTGCAAGCTGCCCATAAGAATGTGGTTATTGCCACATGGTATAAGCCCTGGAGTTGTTGGGTGGAGACCATACCGGAGGATCCGGAAAACGAAGATCGGTATGGTATCGGGTCGCAAGTCCCCAATGGGTGGCAAGAACTGCCGGAGCCTAAACGATGATTGCTTGGATTGTCTTCTTAGGTATTGCCGCTATGTGGGTGCTTCGGGTAGGCCTCGATTTTTGCGGACACCCCAAGATAAAGAAATTCCAAACATTAGGGGTAGTTTTTATTTGCCTAGGAGCTTTTTTAGTAGCAGTTGTTGTATGCTTAATTCTTATAAGAGCTTCTGAAAATGTTAATGATTACCATACGGAGGAGGAGGGACGTGCGACGGTATTATGTGGCTGAAGTTATTACACGTAACGGGAAAGAAGGATTTCCGGCCAGGGTAAGCGAGTATTACCCTAAGAAGAAAACAGCAGATGCCATGAAGAAGAAACACAGGAAGGGCAACACCGACCCGAATACGTCGTATGTTGTTCGGTGGGAGGAAGCTGATGCTTAAATTTAATCTCAATGAATTACGTAGTATCCTTGCCGCCGCTTTAATAAAAGATGTGGAAGGAATCACTAATCCTGGGGAGGCTGATAGGGTTATCAGAGCCCTGTATCCTTCGAAGTTACAACCTATAGAAACCGCCCCTAAGGATGGCACATACATCCTTGTTGCCGGGGATAGTGGGTATACCACGACTCCGTTACGATTCGAGGCTTGTAGGTACGATGCCGAATATCGACCAAAATCCCCATGGATTACCCACAGCAATGATTGTTTTGAGGATGGGGGGAATCTCCCCAAATGGTGGATGCCGTTACCACATGCTGAGGATGGGGGTGTTTCCTTTGAATGCTTAGCCGGTAAGAATACCGACTTTAACCCTTGCCCGCATTTAGCAGCTGTGGGTAAACTGTGCGTATGCGCCGACGGTCCTGATACATGCCCCCACAAGGAACCGGTGTTAATCATAGAAGATGTACCCGAGGAGGGTATTTAAGCATGGCAAATTTAACGGATCGGAATCTAGGGATAGTGACCGTATCCAAACATTCTATAGAAGATAGCCCGGAAATGGTGTTGAAGGCTTTTCAGATAGCAGGATTTTTGCCGTTGCGTGTCGAGCATTGTCTTATACAAAACTTGTTTATATACACCGGGCTCTGTAAGGCATTTCCCGAGGTTTCGGACGGGGAAAAGATCCCCAGGTATACCATGACGGCGTATTACCAGGACGGGGATATAGAAAATATAGAGTTTACTGCCGAAGGGTGACTTATGCCGATGAAAACCAAAGACGGGCATTGTCGGAGATGCGGCGGAACAAGTTGTACTCCGGGGTCGGGAAGGTTACCGGCTCCGGGAAGGCGGTGGTATAAATTTTTTGAAGAAATAATTTGCCCGGATTGTAATGGTACCGGGTATCAGGATGGGATTGACCGGAGGGGGGATTCCCCTCAGGGTGATTCTGATGATGACTATTAACATTAGGTGAAGAGATGGGTAATAGGTTAAGAGGGGGTAACGATGGCACTAACATGATAGTGTGGGTTACCTGTGGGGTTGTGGGTGTGATGCTGGTAATATTAGCTTTATATGTGTGGCCCACATACCGAGTCTGGCAAAAAGAGCTTGCAGGGAAAGCCCGGCTTAAGGAAGCCGAGTACACCAAGCAAATTATGGTTGAACAAGCCAAGGCGGAGAGAGATGCCGCCGAACTCCAAGCAGCAGCGATAGCAATTGTTGGTGAAGCTGCACAAGCTTACCCTGAATACCAATACCAGCAATTCCTTACGGCGTTCGGGACAGCTTTGGAAAACGGGGACATCAAACAGGTCGTATATATTCCCACGGAAGCCGGTATTCTCTTGGTAGAAATGCGTAGACCATTACCGTTGGAATAATCCTATGAACTTATTCGCAGAGCTCCTTAAGGTAATTGCGGAGTACGATGGCACGGTGAAAAAAGATTGGGAGACTCAAGAAGGTTGGGAGAAAGAAGTAGCTCAGCCTGTGGTATCCTATCCTATGTCCCCCAGAGAAGCCAGGTTTGTCTTAACCGTATTCGGTATTATGGCTAAGTATGGTATTAGTCCTTCCGAATGGATTCGCCATGTCTTGTTAAAAGTATGCCAGCAAGGAACAAAAAAGGAAAATAAGTCTTGACATAACTCTCTATCCGAGGTACTGTATTTATAACAAAACGAAAAACACATTACCTCGGAGGATTTCCTTATGATGTTTTTTAGCTGGGCAGTAGCTAATTGCGGGAAGTATGATAAAATAAACAGCGAAACTGAAAAAGCAATCCGGGCAACCTGGGATGCTTATGTTAAGATCCACGGATCGAGATTAGCCGGTAAATTGGCCTTGAGATACTTAGGTGAAAACCGATGACCAAAGTAATCCTACTGCTACTGGTATTTATAATTATCCTGTTGGGGTATTTATTGCCGGTATTGGAAATCAAGTTGGCGCGGGCGAGAGGTCAGCCGCTCGCATTTGATAAAATCAACTTATCAATCCCAAATCGCGTTGAGCGTAGCTATGCTCTATACGACCTGACATGTATATCATAGCTGACCATATTTTGTAGTATCAGAGAGAGAATTGCCCGGCCGCAGACTTAGCCTTGAACAAGCAAACCGGTATAATGGTCGGGCGAAAATTCCCGGGGCCAATGCCTGAATCCCCGGGCAACGAACCTCCTTAGCATGGCCTTAGTAGCCCTAGCCCCAAGCAGGTTCAAAACAATTCGTTGTATCAAGTGCATGTAGTGGGTAGGGGATAACGCAGTACCCCTACCCAATCCTTATAAGACGCAGGAGGTGTCTAATGCCGAAAGCAAAGAAGCCTATAGTGAAAAACGACGATGTAATCGAAGTGTATGTTACCAAGTACGCCTTGACTACGGGTATCTACAAGATTAATGCGCAGATAAGTTCGAAGTATCCGAAGCTGATTCGAGATGTAAATTTCCCCGACGGTTTTTATCGCGGCAATGAGTGGCATACCGATTTCGAATCCGCTAAAATCACGGCCCAAGAAATGGCAAAGAAGAAGTTGAAGTCTTTGGAGAAGGCACGCGATAAAATTAATAAGCTTATCTTCAGCGAAAAATTTGTGGTGGACCGAACCTAAATGCTAATCAGAGAGATAGCCGACAACCCGGATAAAGTACTCACCAATTTTGATTGGTTCAATGACTACAATGATACCAGAAGTTGGGCGGCGAAGAATTGCCCGGGCCTTGTTCCTCGGTTGGATGCCGGGCACAAGAAATGGATGGCCGACGCAAAGAAACGATTAAATGATTACTATGAACCGTAACGATGATTGCAATTAATTGCACTGAGTGGAGCCTATGATCGCATTAACTGGTAAATATAAAGTACTCAAAGTCAACGAAGGAACCAAGGCGGCATTTTTTAAGGACCTCATTCCCGGGGATACACTGGAATTTGTTTACGCGGTAGTGAAAACTACCGGAGCATCTCAGGGTGGACTATATGCAACTAATCTTGAGGTGAATTGTACTCGATTGGGGGTGAGTGTTCATACTACGGTTAATGTATTAATGAATCGGCTTGAAGGTTTTGAGTTACAGGAAATAAAGTAAAAATTTTACCCGGACTCTTGACATAACTTTTTATCCGGGGTAATGTATACCAAAGGCAAAAATGATAATTCAACCAGAGGTAAGAGAATGAAACTTAAGTATTTTATGGTAGCGGTTTATTCCCACGCAATCGATGACGGGGTAGAGCAGGCACTTGTTGCTGTGGTGGAAGGTAAGGCCATGTATAAAGATGTGGTTATGAGCGCAGCCAAGGCGGGGGTTTTTTATAAAGTGGAAACGGATTCCGATTTGGATTGGATTCATAATGAAGTCCCCGAGGAGCTGGAAGATATCACCGAATATTTTGCCAATGCGGAAATTGAAATCGGCATCAAAGACGTAACCGAATACATCGAAAATCTTACGTCACCCGGCCAGGATTTGAATGCCCGAACCACAAGAGTATCCCTGGATCAATTAAAGTCCCTGGAATCTCTCCGTACTCAGGGGGGATGTAACTCAGGCAATGAATCCTCTTCCGAAGAAGCCGTCAGAAATGAACTGCTTTTGCATCTCCAGTATGTCCGTAGGATCGAAAATTACGCCTCCGCCATTTTGGCCTTGGTCGATCAGGTATTCGGCAGGCCCCAACAGGTTGTTGCCGGTATGTGCGCTGGATCTGGCTTACAGGCACTCTCCACCGGCAAGGGAAGTACTCGTTGGACGAGACCGCCGAACGGTATTCAGATCCTTGAAATACTTCCTGAGGGGCTTGGGGAAGGCTTTATAGAAGAATCAGCCGAGTTTACAGTGGAAGGTCCCCTTGAGGAAGCCGACTACTTCACAGGTATACCCGTAACCAATTTTCATCTTGGTAAAGGCAAGTTGATATTTAAACCGGACTCTTCCAACGATAGTAATGAAGAACTTACCATGGAAGAAGCAATGGAAGATGTCGTCATGGGTCCCGGGGATCCTGAGGAAACGATGGCTGAGGAGCCCAGCGAGATTGAATCAATCGATTCCAACGAAACAGGGGAAGGGTGAATCATATGATTACAGCGAGGGGAAGAAGTCCTCCGAGTAATTGGAGGTATATATTTTTGGTATCATATTGCAAGTTCTAGGGGTGGGGCGGTCCTGCCCCCAATTATAAAGGGGACACTATGGATTATGCGACATATTTAGGTTTGGCATTGGTGAGGTTTCAGGACCTTGGAGGCCTGCTTCGATGTAATCATTTACCTAAACGGAGTAATGTAGTACAGTGGGTTGCGGTACGATGCTTCGAGCAAGGAGACGTAACATCTGATCTGGCTGACGAGACTAGAAGGCAGCTAGGTTTAATCAGGAGAACAGGGGAAACGGATTTCCTTAAAGAGTAATACCGTTGCAATTAATTGCAATGAGTGGGGCAACGAGTTCGTTTTGTTATAAGGTGTTTTGTTATTCTCCATTGGTGGGTTTTCGTTGCCCCACTTATTTCAATTAAGTAGCTCAGGATACTTAGTCTAGGAGGATATGTTTTACAACCATTCCGAAAAACCGAGCCCATTGCAGGCATATCCTTCTAGCCCAAGTATCCTGAATTTTTTTGTTTTCTTTCTTGACATACCCCTTAATCCGGGGTACTGTATTTACAACAAAACAAAAAATCATTAGGTGCAGGAGGTACCGTAATGCAGAAACTTACTTGGCTGATTACTTACAGCGACCGAGAATTTACAATTTCCGCGAGAACAGAACTGAATATGATGGAACAGTTGGCTGAAATGTCTGCTGGAGACATGGAGCAACCGGAAATTGAATTGATTGGTTGTGGTTCCCACCTAATGTATACAGATAGGTAATGGTATGGTTTTCAAAGACTTGGATATGTTTATGCGAGCGGCTAATGAAGGGCCAGTCAATGGGGAATTTTGGTTTGCCTCCGGGGTTATCTGTGTGGGGCTCTTAATTGTAGTTTTATCCCACCGGAGGTAACAATATGTCGATACATGATATTAATAACCTGCTGAACCCGACCAATCCGGCAAGCCCGTTAAACCCAAACAATTTGAATATAGTGGCGCAGGAGAATGATCCGGTACTCGACACTATGGCTATCTTATTTTTAGCGGTATCCGCTGGGGTTATTGGGTATTTGGTTTATAGGAGCTATAAAGATGGGTACTAAGCTTTACCAATTGGCAGAATTAAGAATAGTTCCCGCAGAGATTCTGCTAGCTTGCGAAGACACCAATTTAGCCCTACAGCAAATTTCCTTTAAATGTTATGGAGCTGATGAGTTGGGAAGTAGGTGGTCGGTGTGGGTAACCAAGTCACCATCCAACAAAATAGAATTACATGCTATAGCAGACTCTTGGGAAGACGCCGTATGTTCCGCATTATATGAATACTGGGATAAGTATTACCACCCTGAGATAAAGGAGCAGGATCCTAGATGGGTTTCTGAAAGAATAAAATTTTTAGTTGGGGGAGACTGATGGCGCGAGGAATGGTATTAAGTAAGTATCACACGTTGAATACTATATGTGGAAACGAATTGAATTTAATCCAATTAACAGCCACCGAATTGCGGGATATTGAGGATCATGAGGTATTGCCGGTCGGCTCAGCTTGGTACTTGAAAACCCCCAATAATAAATTAACAAGCAAAGCCCCTGAGGGGGTCTATTCGGCCCTGGAACTATTAAATTAAAGACGGTGAGATACCCGTCTTGACTACTAGGAGAAAGTAGAGCTCTTGGTTTAAAAGTCATGGAGCCGAGACCCATTAACTACTTTGCACTCTCCTGCGGTCGAACAATTCCCACCGAATTAACTTGATCCTTACCAGGGGTTCGGATACTATGAAGTATCTCTACACCTCTACACATTGGTACCCCTGTCGGTGACTCTGGCACGGGTACCACCTTTTTATCCTACCCCAGTGCAATTAATTGCACTCCAATCCAACTCTAATCTGTTCTGATAGTTGACAGCCAATATTGTTGAGGGTATTATTCTTTGTAGTAATGTGAGAATAATTCTTTTGACAAGGCTCATGGAACGAACTACCAAAATAATCCCCATAAAGAAAACCGATGAATATCAGCAACTGGTGTTCGGAGAAGTATATGCTCCGAATATCCCGGACTCCGACGGAGATATTATGTCTTCTGAGGAAGTTACGGCCATGGCCCATCGGTTTATGAAAAACCAACGCCTTACAAATATAGATGTCCAGCACGATAAAAATCCTATTAATGCCTGTGTAGTAGAATCATTCATTGCCCAGGAGGGGGATCAACTATTTATTCCGGGTGCCTGGGTAGTCGGGGTTCACGTGGAGGATTCCAACGCCTGGGACCAAATAATGAAAGGGGAGTTAAACGGGTTCTCCATGCAGGGTCTTGGGTTGAGTCGGCAAGTCGAGGTAGAAGTAGAGATTCCTGAGTTGATAAAAGGGGAGACCGATACCCAAGAGGACCATAAGCATGAATTTATTGTGAAATACGATGAAGAAGCGACTTTCCTTGGTGGTTGGACTGATGAAGTCAACGGCCATAAACATGCCATATTGCGGGGGACCGCCACAGAGGTAACTAATGGCCACTCTCATAGATTCGATCATGTGGAGGTCTTTTTAAATGCCTAATACTCTTCAGACTGGGGGTACCCCCACTAAGACAGTAATAAAGCTCAATGAGCTAAGTAATGTGGATGTTGAACATATATCCTTAGTAAGGAATGCCGCAAACCGCATTCCTTTTGCAGTGTTAAAATCAAAGGAGAGCGGTATGAACATCGATTTGAAAAATTTATTTAAGAGCGTCCGAAAAACGCAGGAGCCTGCGGTACAGATTGCTTCTTTAATGATACCCGCTGGAGTTGAGAAATCAGCAGATGAACGGGTACAGGAGATGGGGCTTACCGTGGTGGGTAAGACAGAACAGGATGGGGGGTTCATTTATTCGTTCGTGGAAGACCTTCAAGCCCAGGATATCACCGTGATTAAAATGGGGGAGAATTCTGCTGTGGGGCTTATCGGGGTCTCCAAGATGTTTGCTGATTGGTCTTCCGGCACCAGTTTTTCCGAGAATTTAACCAAATCCGGATTCTACCCGTCTTTGCGATTGGCGAATGATGTAATGTTCGAAACAGTCTGGGAAGCCATGGAGACCGTAGAGAAGGGAGAATCCCCGGCGTCTACTGTACAAGAAATTCTCAAAGAATTCTCCGAGTATGTTTTAGCCATGGTTGAGGCGGTGCCGGTTGAGGCCTTCAAGTTTGAGGACCTCAAGAAAGATGATACTTCGACCAAAAAACCGGAGGCAGCTACCACTTCCCAGAAGACTCCGACCAAGGAAGAGACCACTACCAAACCTGCGTCCAAGACAGTGGCCAAAACCGATACCGAGGGATCCGGGGTAACATTGCCGGAGGTCCAAAATGTTTTCGGGGAACAGCTTACAAAATTGCGGGATGATTTATTGGGGCAACTTAATTCCCTAACGACCTCTATTGACGCAGTGAAATCGGATCAAGCCGGAATCAAAAAAAGCACGGAAGGTCTTGCCGAGAAAATAACGGAAGTTGAAACCAACCTTGCGGGCCTCACAGTGGGCGGCGACTCTGAGGAAGACCGAATCAATAAAACCGAAGTCAAAAAGGGAATGTTTGACGACGTTCTTCAATTCGACGGTTTTGAGAAATAACCCCCAAAGCTAAGGAACAATCTATATAACTTTAAGGGACTAACCATGAGAACGAAACAGATTATCGAAAAGGCGGATATGACCTTGGCTGACCTCGCCAGCGGGGGTTTACTTAATCCGGAGCAAGCCTCGGCTTTTTTTAGGCAAGTGCAAATTTCCCCAACCATTCTAAGATCCGTGCGTATGGTTCCGATGTCCGGGCCTCAACGGAATATCGACAAAATCGGATTCGGGTCCAGAATCCTCAAACCTGCTGTATCAGCTACAGCCTTGGATATTGCTGATCGATCCAAGCCGACAACCGGACAAGTTCAACTTAACACGAAAGAAGTTATCGCCGAAGTGAATCTCCCGTACGACGTCATTGAAGATAACATCGAAAGGGGTCGATTGAACCAAGCCGGGGCAAGCTCTGATCCCAAACCGGTACAAGGGGGTTTCAAGGACACCATTGTCGATATGATAGCGGAGCGGGTCGCCATCGATCTGGAGGAACTGGGGCTTCTTGGGGATACAGCTCATGCCACAGACACCTACCTGCAACTTGCAGATGGTTGGTTGAAGTTAATGACTTCCAATATAGTTAATCAGGCCAGCGCAACAATCACCAAGACCATGTTTAAAAACGGTCTCCAAACGTTACCCAAGCAATTTCACAGAAACTTAATGGCGTTGTCCCATTACACGTCTATAAATCAAGAACTGGAGTATCGGGAAACCCTGTCGGATCGTGCAACCAATCTTGGGGATAACATGATCCAAGGTCGACAACCTGTTTTTGGTATGGGTGTGCCATTACGGTCGGCGGCGCAGATGCCCGAAGACACCGGAATGTTGACATTCCCGCAGAATTTGATCTGGGGAGTACAGCGTCAGGTATCCTTTGAGGTTGATAAAGACATTCGGGAACGCGTATTTATCATTGTGGTGACTTGCCGTTGTGCGTTCCAGATTGAAGACGAGTTGGCCACCGTTAAGTACACCAATATCGGGTAATCTCAGCTGCTATCGATGATAGTGTAGATTAGGAGAACATCATGCCAAAAATTATTAGTTTAGTTGGGGCCGACCGATACACCTATGCCCCGTTTCGGTTTATATTTGAAAAGGGTGTGAAAGTTTCCGTGGAAGATGATGAGACGGCGGATTACTTCCTGGCTCTACCTTCCATGAAGGATCCCAGAGACCCCATGTTCAAGGAAGTGTCGCCGAAACCCGGAGATCGTGTATATATCTTTGAACTCAAACCAACGGTCATATCCACCCCAAGACAGTTGTTTCGTGATATCCCGATGGCTCCTTCGGATGCATTTCCGCAGCCGAAAAAGAGCGTACTGGATGGGGAGGAGGGGAATCCTTCGGGTACTGGGGATTACATCAATAACCTTACCGTCGAAGGGTTGAAGGAAGAACTCGATTCCAGGAAAATCGAATATAAGACCAACGCCACCAAACCGCAATTGCGGGCCTTGTTGCTTCAGGCCATGCAGAATGATGACGAAGACGAGTTATAAGTAATACCAAATATTACGGTTAAGGTGGTAGTATGTACATAGTGCCTGTTCAAGATCTTCTCTTTTCGTTGGGGGAACTCGGGGGAGATGATATAGAGGAAATGCTTAAGCAGGCATTATCTGTTACCACTACCTTTTGTGAAGATGTATTACCAACAACTTTAGCTAGAAAGACGGTAGTGGATACTTTTCAATTCACTGATGTCTCTCTGTCTAAAGTTGGGTCTTTCATAACTTTAAAGTTAAAACATGGGTTTGTTGATGTAGGGCAACCCTTTGAGATTCGGTTTGCCTCAACTAGAACTGATTTAGGATCCATGGATCCGGACGATTCCAGCAATTATGCCTTAAATGCTGAACAAGGGCACGTTACTTTATTTAGCTCGTATGAGATCGGAACCTGGTGTCAGGTGACTTATACTAGTGGGTTTGATGTTGATAGTAATAATGCCTTTGCTACTCCGACGGTACCTTCATGGTTAAAGGACATAGCTATGGGGTACGCTACGGCGTATTACAAGGAATTGGAGCAGCTTAATTCTTTCCTCGCCGATAAGAAGGGGTCGAAGTTGCATAATGTGGAACCTCCGGAAATAACGAAAACATTACTTAATCATCATGTGCGATGGTACCCAACAGCCTTTGATCCGGTAATGTCCATATGATTTCCGTAGATTTCCAATTAAAGAGTAAGGAAGGCGGGGTTCAGGGATTTGCGAGGGCCATTCAGCAAATAGCCAAAAAGTTAGACACTAATGAACTTGCTGAAGTGGCGGCTACCATACTTATTAGTAGGGTTCGTCGTCGGTATATGAAGCAGCTAAACCCTGACGGGTCAAAGTGGCCGGTATCAAAAGCTGCTAAATGGAGAGCCCGGGGGGAGCTTACATGGGCCGACGGTGGTAAGTATGCCCCAGGGGGGTGGAAGACCGGAGGGTTTACGTTATTTTCTTCTGGAAATTTATTCCATAGCATCCAACTTTCCCGCGAAGGGAACGGGGTGTATGCGGTGAAAACTGATGTTGGTTATGCAAAAAAGTACATGAAGCTTCCCAGGATTATTATTGGGTATAACAAAAAGGACATCAGTTTGATGTCGGCGGCCTTAAAAGCGAGACTCACTTTATGATCCCGGTCCAAGATTGCGAAGCTGATTTACTCAGTAAAGCTGAAAAGGTTACGGAGTTTAATTCCCGCATATATACTGCGTTTGATCCCGATAATTTTGTGTCTTACGTACGTAAAAAGAGTAGGAAACCTTTAACAGGGTTGGTGTACGAGGGTCTGTACAGCCAGACCACTGAAGATTTGGGTAAGAGCAGTTATATTGGTTTTGCTTTTATTGTGGTAGGGGATTCAAAAATCCGGGATACCAAACAAGCGGCGGATAAAGCTGCTATCACCGGATTATGCGATTCGTTAAGAACCAAAATTCTTCATACGAATGCTCCGAGTGGACACCTGTGGGAATTTGTAAATGAAATGCCGATGGATATTCCCGTGGTGGGGTTGGTGTATTATCAACAATGGCGGACTGTGGTTATACTATGAGCGACTTAACGGTATTAGAGACTAAGACCTATTCAGGGCAAGGCCTCATGATGATATCGGAACTGGGTACCGAAGGTAACCCCATTGGGTATCTAAATCTTGGGAGAGCGACTTCGGTTGAGGTAGTTGTTAAACAGGATTCTCTTGTTCATAAATCCGGGCAAGAAGGGATAGAAACTGTCGATCTCGTGGTACATAAAGACCCCATAGCTGAAGTAACCGTTAAGGGGGTCGAGACCGATCCTGAGGTTATAGCGGAGTTAACCGGAGGGTTTGTAGAGACAACTCCTGAGGACTCTTTTGAAGAAGTTACTTCAAGTCCTGTTATTCCTGGGAGGGTGTATCCCCTCACATATGTGGGTAGTGATACCTTAGTGGTTACGAATGAGGCGGGAACCGTCACTTATGAGGACGGGGTACAGTACGACATTTATGGGTCGGGTAATAGCGTCCGGGTTTATACTTTGGAGGAGCAGGCAGCCAAAGGAGCGATTGATACCATAGATTCTATAAAGTTAAAGTTTTCCTATAATGTACCTGAACAAACAAAAATAATAACCAGGTTTATCCCTTTCGAGCCGATGGCCTTACGGTTTGAAGGATTGAATACGGCGAATAACAACGATCCTGTGGTAGTTACTTTTCCGGAAGTTAACCCGCAATTCTTGAAAAAGTTGGCCTTGGTGGCCGGTAAAACATCCGGCTGGGAGTTCACCAGTTCGGTAATAGGACAGAAACAAAATGATGGTAGTTTCGTATACTACCATACGCAAACATTAAGCTGATGAGGTGGCTATATGGGAACTCCCAATACTAAGAATCATACCTTGGGGAAAGGGTCGGTATTTCTTGATAAGCTCGATCCCAATACGGGTAATCCAACGGGGGAGCGGCATTTAGGGAATGCCCCTGCTCTCGGGTTTAATATGACTCTGGAAATGCTCGAACATTTCTCCTCTATGGAGAAGATCAGAAGTAAAGACGTCAAGATGGTTATTGAGGCTGCGCCAAAATTTACCTTTACCTTGGATGAACCGGTTGCTGATAACCTCGGCCTGACTTTTATGGGGTCCGCTGAGGATGTGACGGAATCAGCTAACGATGCCCGAACTAAAACTTTTACCGGGGTTAATGCCAATCGGTATTACGATCTGGGAGTAAGGAATGTGGGTGTTTGGGTTCTCCCTTATAAAAATGGGACAGCCATACTTAATGAAGGGGCTACGGTCTCCGGAGCAGTCGGCGAAGGGGTTATCCTCCAGGTCGTAGGGGATGTAACATCCGGCACTCTATATATCAAAACAGTGACGCCGGGATTCGTTTTAGACGAAGCAATTACCGACGACGGCGGAACTCCTGGGGCAGCCGAATGTGCAGCTGTTGAATCCTTTGATACTGCTGCTTTGGATGTATTTGATACAGCTACCCCGGCAACAAAATTGGCCGCAGGTACGGATTTCACAGTGGATTCTAAGACCGGCAGGATTTATATGACCGAAGCCGGGGTGGCTGTAGCTACGGATATCACAGTTAACTTTGGTAATTCCGAAACTACATATAAACGAGTCAGTGGCGTAAAAGAGACGACCATTGAAGGGTTTATTCGCTATGTGTCAAAGAATCCTCGTGGTGTCCAGATGGAATTCAAAGCGTGGAAATGCTCTGTCACCGCTACGGGAGACTTTGCCGCTATTGGGGATAGTTGGCAAGAGATGACTTTCGAGGCGGAGATTCTGGATGATACCGCGAATCATCCTAACTCCCCATATTTCGATGTTCTTGTGGACGAACCTGCGTAAATTGTGATCATTACGCCGCAATGCGTTTGAGGATGTTGGGGATTCTTTATGAATCCCCTTAATTGTATATACCTATTACTGTAGAGGGGACTATGGCCACAAAATTATCAGAGGCTGATTGGAAAAAGATACTTCCCGGCGAACCACATATGATCGGGGAAACTGAGCTATTTATTTCTCCTGTTGGGGCTTCGTTGCTGAAAGTTATATTGGGGAAGGCTCAAGAGTCATTCGTTCGGCTGCACCAATTGGGGATTACGGAAGCAAATTTTGACGAGCCTAAGAATATACTCCTTATCGCTAAAGAGTTTATTGATCATATGCCGGAGGTGATTGCCGATTGTGCGGGATTGGATCGAGATGATTTTGGTAAATTACCCTTGCCGGAAATGCTCCGCCTCACCACAACGGTAGTGAAAGTTAATATAGAAAGCAAACAATCCATGGAGGATGACCTTTCCGAGTTGGGAAAGTATCTAGCCGATATGAAAAACGCGTTGCCGGAACCGACTCCTCCAAAACACGTACCCAAGAAACAACACCGGCGGAAGTAGTAGATACCCTTGTTAGGCGGGGGTACTCATTATCGGAGTTGTTAGATGCCCCGTTATGTACCCTCGGAGCGTTAATACTGGCCGCGTATAAGAATGATCAGCGGGAAAGGATACAGCATCTAAGGGAAAACTGGGTTGCTAATCATGCTAATCAGGAGGGTTTAAACGAGTATGTCTATGCCCTTCAAGGAATCAAAACTTTTAACGGTGTTCCCTTGGAGGAGATAGAAAATAGAACTTTCGAGGAAGAACAAAACGCATGGCTTGCGTTAAAAAAAGTTCCCCAAACATAGAGTAGACCATGGCTGAAAATGTTGTAGAACTTCTTGTGAAAGTGGTTTCCGATGGGAAACAGGTATTAGAACGGATTGGTAAATCTGTTCGGAAGTTCGAGAAAGATACGAAAGAATCAGCCAGATCCACTAAGAAAATGGGGGATTCTTCCAAGAAGACCTCAAAGGATGTTGAAGCCCTCGGGAAGAGCGCGGATAAAACCGGCAAGCAAGTAGGTAAAGCCTCTAAGAGCGTAAAAAAGTACAACGCTGAGGTGGCAAAGACCGGGAAAGCCTCGAAGGATGCTACAAAATCATTAAATTCAATGGGGAGTGCCGGCGGTAGTCTGTTGACTACGTTTACCGCGTTAACCGGCACCCTCCTTACTTTTGGATTTCCTCTTGTAAAAGCCGCCCAATTTGAGCGGTCCATGTCTGAAGTACAAGCAATCTCCGGAGCAACTGGGGAAGAGCTTGAACGTCTTACTTTACGAGCCCGAGAGATGGGCTCTACCACTGAGTATTCCGCCACCCAAGCAGCATCCGGATTGAAATACCTGGCTATGGCCGGGTTGGATGTTAATGAGGCCATAGAAGCGTTACCAGGTGTTCTTAACCTGGCACAAGCCGGGGCCATGGATCTCGGACGCGCGGCGGATATTGCCACGAATATTCTATCCGGGTTTGGATTGCCGGTATCGGAACTTGCCCGGGTAAATGATGTATTAGTCCAGACTTTCACGAACACCAATAGTACCCTGGAAGAATTAGGGTACGCTATGTCTTATGTTGCCCCGATAGCAGCAGGATTGGGGGCTGAGTTTGAGGAAGTCACGGCGGCGTTAGGTCTCTTACATAATGCTGGTATGAAAGGCTCCATGGCCGGTACCACCCTGCGCGGGATTATGTCCAGGTTGGTATCCCCGACAAAAAAGGCGGCAGCCGTACTCGATAAGTTAGGGAAACGCCTTGGGGATACTGCTATCCAAATCCGTAATTCCGAGGGGAATTGGATAGGGTTTGGCAATCTTTTGAAGCAATTTGAAGACTCCGGTCTTACTGCTGCTGAGGCAATGGAGTTGTTAGGCCAAAGAGCCGGCCCGGGACTTGCGGCATTACTTGCTGCCGGATCCGACGCAATGGAGAGAATGACTCAGCTCAATAGGGATGCTGAAGGTCGAGCAACTACCATTGCAAAAGTAATGCATCAAAATGTTGTAGGATCTTTTAAGGCCTTTCAATCCATCGTGGAAGATACCGCGATAGAGCTTGGGAACCACTTATTACCGATCCTTGATGCATTTCTGAAAAAAGCTTCCGAGGTTACTAGAGCCGTACGGGATTGGGCGCAAGAAAATCCCAGAGTAGCTAAATCTCTGCTGGAAATAGGTCTAGGTGGGGCTGCTGTTTTAACATTCCTTATATCCATGTCAGCAGTTATTACCGGTATTATGGCGGTATCCGGTCCGTTAATCGGGGCCATAAAAGGATTGATTACCGGGTTTACCGCTTTAGGGACTGCGGTTAGTGGATCCATCCTCGGGGTTACCGGGTTATCCGCTGCTCTTACCGGGCTTATCGGGGTGTTGACCGCCTTAGGAGGGGCCTTGGCTATTGCAGTTGGGGCATTTACATTCAGTGAGACTTTCAGAAACTGGATTCTTGAGTTTGAACTATTCGGTCAATCGATTCGGGATTGGTTGGATACCTTCAAAAGCTATTTTATTATTATTTTTGCTGAAGTTGATGAAGCTGTCGGCGGTTCGTTAAGCGCGTTGATATCTTTAATCGGCTCAGTATTTGGATTGGTGGGGCCGATCATCTCTACGGCAATTAACGGGATAAAAATAGCCCTGACGTTGCTTTTTAAATTAGTAAAACAAGTTCAAGATTATTTCCGTGGAGTATTTTTCACAAGTATTCGTACAGTATTTTCCGGAATAGCCAATTTCATAAAAGAGCGTATCGGGATTGTTCAGTTGGTTATCGGGGAATTGATGGACTACACCAGTAAGAAACTAATAGAATTTGTTGGGTTTTTGAGAACTATACCGGGCCTCGGTAAACTCCTGGATACTGAGAGTGTGGATGAAGTTGTAAAATCCCTCGAGAGAGTAAACAAAGCTGGGAAAGCTTTAAAACAGATGGCGGTTGGATCTGCCGGGGCCATAAATGAAGAGATGCAGGCCCTCAAACAAACCGCTGAGGAAACTTTAGAGAATTTAAAGAGACAACGGGAAGCTCGAAAAAAATACGACGCCCTCAAAGAGCGTGAAGTTACCCTCCAAAACAACATAGATAGGGCTATTAAAAAGGTAATAGCTACCAGGGCCGTAGAAGAGAAAAGATTAAAAGCCGCGTTAAATACGGCCAAATCCTCACTGAAAGAACAGAGCAATTTGTATGTAAATTTGGCTGAAGTTGCCGACGAATCCTTAACGGCTTTGACGGACACTATAGAAGAAAGAACAAGCGATATTTGGGCCAATGTCACAAGCGACAAAGTAGCGGCGGATTTCGCGGATGTCCTTGCGGGAATTAATCGAGATTTTGATTTGTCCGAGCAAGAACGAATGGCTAAAACCCAATCGGTGGAAGCTCAGATGTCTCAGGCTCGGGTAGATGCCGTATCTAAAGGTCTTGGGGAAATTTCCAAACTATATGATACGGAGCTTGAAGCCTTCACAAAGCTTGAAAGAGCGAAGCATATCGTTGCCGGACAAACTGAACAGCAAAGGCAAGAAGCTGAAGAACGTGTATCCAAAGATATAGCACGGTATGCCCAAGAGGTTTATCAAGAGAAGGTTAAGTATGCCACTAAAGCCCAGGCTGAACTTAACAAGATCCTCACTGCATCATTGAAACGGGAAGAAGAGATAACGAACTCTATTCTTGACCTGCAAGATAAAGTGGCCGATAGCCGGAAGACTGCGGAGGAAAAGGTAAAAGAACTCCGCAGATCCGGAATGTCGGAATACAATCGATATGTTGATGAGGTGGCTGAGGTCGAGCAGTTATTACAAACTGCGGCAGCAACTATGTCCGTGGATGCGGAAAAATCTATCGAGCTTTATAACCGTGCGATCAATGCGGCATCCGGCCTGGGCAAGGAAGTGAAGGACGGGGAGAGGGTAGTTGTTGAGCAAGCGACCGCGGTCAATAGAGCGATCACTTTGATTGAAACAGCTGAAGCGGGTATAGTAAAAGCAGGAGTTGCTGGACAGCAAGTATTACAAGGCAATCTTGAAAAACAAAAGTCAACAACGGAATCCGTTACCGACGCTATAAGTACTATTCAATCGCAGATAGATAAGCTAAGTAAGCAAGTTAGCGAAGCTATGAAGGTCGATGTCCAGGTGGATGAAGAAGCCTTCACCGAGTCTATAGCGAAGCTGGAAGAGCAAGCTGAGATAAAATTAAACGCGGAGATGAATTTTAACCTCGCTAGCCAACAGTTGGCAGATTGGCAACTAGGTACAGCGGATATGGTTGAGGCGGTTAAGATCCCCTTGCAATTGGAGATGGAGAGAGAACTTACGGAATCCCTGGAGGATCTTGATGTGCTTCAACTTTTGAAAGAAGAAGTGCAAGTCAAGGTTACTAAGGGGGAGGAGCTTGACGCTACTCTCATGTCTCTTCTTCAGGTTTCCGGTATAGCTAAAGAATTGACCGAGGAGTTTACGATCCAAGTTGATGATGATGGGACAATCAACGCGGCCCAACAACAAGTGCTGGATTTAGCTGATGAGCTGGATGATCTGCCGGAAGAAAAAGTGGTGAAAATTAAAGTAGAAGTGGATTCGGAAGGAGCCACGGTCGCAGGTACCCCCATTGTAGAGGCAAGATCCACCGGCGGGTTGGCTGGGTCCGGTTTCAATAGATTATCTTCCCCCCACATAACTTCCGGGAGCGGATTAAAGGATGATGTCCCAGCGCTATTGAAAAAGAATGAGTATGTGCATAGACCTGAGGCTGTCAAAGCTTACGGGTTACCGTTTATGGAATGGGTAAATAATCTGAGAATCCCCGTAGAGGCCGTGAGAAATTTAATGTCTCAAGGGGCGGATTATATTAGGCCCTTGATGTTTAATGATGGGGGGTTGGCTTTACCTATGAGGGATCTTAATGCCCTCCAACCTAGTGTACCGGAGCAGTCTTTTACAAATACCACTAATATTTCCAATACGAAATATTATGTGACTATAGGTAAAGACGGAGTACCCCCGAGAGGGGATGTTCAGTCCAAAGCTAAGGCTTTGATTGATGCCGTCCGGAGGAATTATTAATGAGAAAACTTATCGAAGAGGATCGGCTACGATTCGAAAAAGTCTCTGATAATTCCGTGGTAGCTGCTTTTGATCTATTGGATAAGGATGAGGTAAATACATCTCATAGAAATCTTGATATCCGGGTAGTGGTCCCGGTGTATGGGGATCCCTACGTTGTAATAGCGAATCCGACAGGATCCAAGTTTACTCAAGGATCAATAGGGTTGACCGGGACTATAGCAGCATTCGAAGCTTTGGATGCTGTAGCATCTCCGGGGGCTGTAGAACAAGTGGCATTGGTTATCGGCGGAACTAATTTCGCCAAGTCGGTGATAATAGATAAATGTGTAATTTCGTCTATATCGTACACGTATAATATTTTGAATCCCGGAGTATCTGTCGGGAGTGTGTCATACATAAACATGTGAGGATGTCATGGGTATACCAAGTAAGGTTGTTGGAAGCGCCAACAATTCAACTGCGCAAAATGTTTTTAAATTGGTATTTTCAGAGGCCACCTCTGATATACCTGTTTTGGAGTTGTGGGATAATTATGCCTTCAACACTACTACCGGGGAAATATTTACCGGGACGACCGCAAACGGTAATAAGTCGCAGGTTGCTGCGGTAGCTACCAAAAATGCCGCACCGTCTTCTGATTGGGTTCCAACTGACCCTGTAGCAGGGGGGGCCACAGCCAACCGATTAAAAGGCAATACGAATTATGTTAATTTGGACACTGCGGCATTAGCCGCCGGTGGGCATGTATTGTTTAACCTTAATTGGGAAATTGCAGTAGATAACAATGTTCCTGCTGCGTTGGATGCAGTTCTGAGAGTGAAGTATAGCTATGCGGGATCGGCTCCGATCCTCACATGGCAATTTAACGATGATGCTGCAGGAGGGTCTGAGGGTACTCCGGTATGGACGGATATAACTCCGGGACCGGACGGTAACACTGCTAAACCGGCTGATGCAGGTTCAATTGCCGGGGCCGTGGTACTTCATCGCCCGGTTACCGGGGTGGTTGATTGTGGGGAAGTTTGGGTGGTGTAAATGCCTTTAATTATATTCACGGCTGGGGAAGTCGCTGCTTGGGAAGGGTTGAATTCCACGGTGGAAATTGCGGAGGATGAAGGATCTTCTGCGATAAATACCCTATTTGAATTATCAGAGATTGGGTACTCAGAAGGGTTATCTACCGATATTTCGTTATCGGATATGACTGCTGTGAATACGTCCGCTCAGTATGAGGGACATTGGTTTGAACCGAAAACTATCGACACAATTTCGTTCCTTGTTCATAAGGATTTCTCTGATTTTGAGTGCAGGTACACGACGTTTCCCGAGGAGTTGGCGGAGCAGGTGAATGGACGGCTTAATAAAAGTATGCCGGCCAGAAAAAATTCCTTTGGGCAATACTGTAACAATACTAATGCCGGCAATACTAAGCATTGCATGACGGCTACGGCGCAGGATGGGAGAGTAGTTATTATCGATCCCATAACCTGTGATGTGCGGAGTTTGGATAAATTTGGGAACATTATTTTTAATGAAATGTTTCCGGCAGGCACCTTTGAAACGCTTATAGGATTGGCCGCTGATAATAATAAAGTTTGGTGCTTGCATTGGGATTCCACGTGTTATCACGGAGGCAATAAGTATATTATTCAAGCGCGGTATTGGGATGATTTTACTTTAGTTGAATTTGAAGATGAATCCGGGGTATCGACCGAGGTAGATATAGCGGTTGATATGGGAGTGAAGACCTCGGTTGAGTCTAAAGCGGCCCAGGAATTTTTAAAGACTACCCCGAATATTGGGGATTATAATTCCCTGGCTACCTCCGTAGAATTGACTACTCCGGCGATTGCAATTAATTGCAACGTGGAAATCGTTATTAGTAATCATTTGGCCACTTCGGTTGATGTCCAAGAACAAAATGGGCTGTCTACTGAGGTGGAAGTACAAGATTGGGCACACCTAAAAACTTCAGTAACTCTTTTGGAGCCTCCCTTCGAGGTGCAATTTCCCAAACCAGATGTTACTTCTGAACGAGATGAACTTGAATTATATGACCCCCCAGAATCCATCATGTGGACGGAGGAGGTTAACGAGCGGTATGCCCATTTCAATACTGAGTACGATGTTTGGTATTATATGTTGAAAGGGTCTCTACCGTTTGATGGGTATATGCGTACTAAGGTGGTAACTCCGCTACCGAATCACCCGCTGGACAAAAACTGGATTCTTCCCGATGATGTTAACCCCAATGAGTATTGGTATAACAAACTTCCTCCGGGAGAAGATATACCTTCTTTGTATATGCAAAGGGAGTTGGGGTATGTCCAATATGAAGGTGATCGCCCATATAAACAACATACTACGTTATATCGGAGTACCTATAATATAGACGGGAATGGAAACCTCCTGTGGTACTATTTTGATCCCAGGGAAAACCCGATACAAAAATTAAATTGTCGGTATGTGAGCAATCCGAAGATTGTAGCGTCCGAAACTAAATTGTTTTTTATAGTTACTACCAGGCGGGGGAGTTTTCCTTGGAAATTGGATTCTTTCCCCAATACCGACCCGTACAGAAGATCTTCCCACAGTCTTATTTTTGAGGTCGATAAAACTACTCGAAAAGTAAAGCAGCCGACCAATGTTCCGATGTCTTGCGCTATGGATGTGCAAGCGCGGGATGATGTTGGGCTGGTTATGATGGATGCTTTTCAAGACGCCACCAATGATAATTCTGAAACTGCTTTAAAAGGATTTTTGAAGTTCTTTACTTCGGACGATCCGAGGAAGGTGGATCTTACGGTGTATGATACAACCACTTTTGGGTTAGTGGCTGAAAGATTGAACGTTTTACCTCATTTGACAAGAAATATTTTAGATATAAATCCCGAGTTTCAGTATTACAATGAAGACTGGTATGAGTACACCACTGCTAATCTTGTATCAGATCGGCACCATTTAGAGGCTGATTATGAGTATGGTTGTCAATTGAGA
>JABAHP010002288.1_pt2 | contig 89662 bp, 63 predicted proteins | sample 7062081 | NCBI WGS metagenome assembly JABAHP01 (sample SAMN14534357, study PRJNA622989) | marine sediment metagenome | biome: marine biome [ENVO:00000428]; feature: marine pelagic biome [ENVO:01000023]; material: deep marine sediment [ENVO:00002113] | place: India: Gulf of Kutch | collected...
AGGGCGAGACGGGCCTGGTGGGGTGGTGCTCGTCGAAGGGGAGGTACGCCACGGTGCCGTACACCGATGAAGATGAGGCGTTGATGACCCGGCCCACCCCGGCGTCGCGGGCGGCCACCAGCACGTTCATGGTGCCCTCCACGTTCACCCGGTTGGGCTTGTAGGGGTCGTCCACCGAGGCCCGGACGCCCGCCTGGGCCGCCTCGTGGAAGATCGCCTCCGGACCGTGCTGTCGCACCACCTCCTTCAGGGCGGGAAGGTCCGTGACGTCACCGTCCACGTAGGTGTACTCCCCCGCACCTTCCGCCTTGGCAGCCCCCTCCACCGCCTGGAGGTTCTTGCGCTTGAGCCGCACGTCGTAGTAGGGGTCCAGGTTGTCGACGACCGTCACGTCCTTGCCGTCGCGGAGCAGTCGTTCGGCCAGGTGGGAGCCGATGAAGCCGGCACCCCCGGTCAGCAGCACGCGGTCCATGGGCCCTGAAGGGGTCAGCCACCCCATATACCTTCTTGCCCGGGCTCGCCGGGGGGTCTAGGGAAAAAAGGGCCGCGCCCGCCCCCCGGGCCAAGCCAGAGGAGGAGAGAGCCACTGAGGCCGGGGGGGCGGGTGTGTGCGGTGGGTCCTTGGGGCATTTGGTGGGGGCCGGCGAGGGGCAATCCGCCGGCCTCCGGGGGGTTTCGGGGGTCTGTTGGTTATCGGAAGGAGGGGGAAGGAACACCTACCATATCCCTCCCCCCTCGGGGGGTGAACACTGTGACCTGTTCATCGACAGTGGCCTTATTAAGGGCGAGGCTACGGATATCACGAATTATTATCACGGCCTCCCCCGCCAGGGCCATAAAACCATAAGGGGGGCCAGCCCGGAGGGGGGAGAGGGTCCCCCCTCCAGGATGGGGAATCTCAGAAGAACGCGAAGGCCAGGAGTATGGCGCCGGCCAGGATCAGGCCGAAGCGGACCATGTCCCTGGTCCCATCGTAGTAGATACCGGTTATGATCATCGGCGTGGCGATGAGGAATCCCGAGATGGTGCGCAGGACCCTTCCCGCCTTGATCATGCCCTCGTCACTGTAGTCGGCCACGTCCAGCAGGATCTGGCCCACCAGCAGCAGTATGGCACCCACAAGCACCAGGAACCACAGCGCCTTCCAGAACACGGTGGAAAGGAGCATCTGCGGCGGCTGGACCTCTCCGTAGCCCGATTGCCCGTAGGGCGCCTGGGAGTAGGGTGCTGAATAGGGCGCTTGCGGCGATTGGCTGTCGGTTGTCGCGACATCACCTTTGACTTCCTCGACGTTCTCTTCATCGTTCATGAGGTTCCCTCTGACCGAATCACACAGCCCGGGGAATATAAGGGTTCGGCGTTGATTATCATTATATATACTGGGAATCAGGGTGCTGGCACGGAGAACATCGACGGGGCCAGGGACCCCCATCAACGGCCATCCGGGGGAGGCGTGGCATGACATGTCATGGTGTACAATATCGGGGCCAGTTAAATATCATGGTCGCGCCATTATACAATTCACCAAGGAGGCGACCCCCATCTTCCCCGTTCGGAAGCTATTCCCCGCAGTCATAGTGCTCGCCGTGCTCCTCACCGCCGGGATGGCCCTGGGTGACGACGTACCAATGCCGCCCGAGGAGGAGGAAGTACCCGACGGGGCCGAGACCCTCCCCCCGGCCAGCAAGCCAGTTGACTTCCAGGTCGGCAACTGGATATGGGTCCTCCTCATCATCGTCATCGTGTCCGGCGCGATGGCCACGTACATGCCCGGTGAGGTCAGGAGGATGCGCATCCAGTCCGCCCAGCGGGAGTACATGGACGCCCGCCTGGCCCTGGCCCAGGGCGACTTCGCCTCCGCCCTGGTGGGTTTCGACAGCGCCATAGAGGAGGCCCAGAGGGCCTATACCAGGAGGGACCGGGTGAACGGTCCCGCCGAGTGGGTGATCCTGCCCGACGAGTTCTACATCAACCTTTGGAGGGGCCGGGCCCACGCCCTGCAGGGGATAGGCAGGCAGAGGCTGGCCAACGCCACCTTCCAGCTGGCCGACGAGCTGGAGGCCACGATGACCAGGGTCTAGAGCCTCGTTCGGTAATAACCACTGGCAAATCCTTATACGCACACCGTCCAATCACACGCTGAGCCCTCATGCTGTCGCGCGAGGGGGTGGCGAGACGGAGTTGCGGTTCCAGATACTGTCTTCCGATGAGCAGATGACGGAACGACGGCGGGAGTTCGCCAAGCTGAGCCTGCTCGCCGCGGTCATCGCCGTCCTGGTGGCCATCCTTGCGGTCCTCTTCCGTTACCTCATCGCCTGGATCTTCGCCGTGGCCTTCGCCGAGCCCGACGAGCTCCTTTCCATGTCCTGGGACGACAGGATATGGTACGCGATAGTCCCCGCGATAGGCGGCCTGATCGTGGGCCCGCTGGTGTGGTGGGGCGCCCGGGAGGCGAAGGCCCACGGGGTGCCCGAGGTGATGGACTCGGTGATCCGGTTCGGGGGGAGGATACGCACCAGGGCGGCCTTCTTCAAGGGCCTCACCGCGGCGGTAACCATCGGCACCGGCGGCTCGGCCGGCCGCGAGGGTCCCATCGTCCACATGGGCTCCGCCCTGGGCTCCAACATCGCCCAGTTCCTCAAGCTGACGACCGCCCACACGAAGATACTGCTGGGATGCGGCGCCGCCGCCGCCGTCACCGCCACCTTCAACACCCCCATCGCGGGGGTGCTGTTCGCCTTCGAGCTCATATTGATGGAGTTCAAGACCCGTAGCTTCATCCCCCTGGTCATAGCCTCGGTCATCGCCACCGTGGTGGCGCCCGGGGTGGACGGCTCCATCCAGTACATGCTGACGGGGGAGTGGCCCGCGGACATCTGGGCGCGCACGCCGGCCTTCCGGGTCCCCGCCGCCTCCGAGTTCCCAACCATCGCGCCCTGGGACCTGCTGGCGTACCTGGGGCTGGGCATCGTGTGCGGACTGATGGCGATGCTGTACATCAAGGCCCTCTTCCGCATAGAGGACCTGTTCAGGGCCCTTCGGGCCAAGCCGTGGGTCAAGCCCGCCGTCGGTGGCCTGGTCCTGGGCGGCGTCGGTCTGGTGTTCCCCTGGGTCCACGGCATCGGCTACAGCAGCATCGATGCCGTGCTCAACGGGGAGTTCATGGCCGACTCGGGGTGGGCGGTCACATCGATAATAGGCCTGATGGCCGTGCTGTCGCTGGTCAAGATCCTGGGCGTTGGCCTCACCCTGGGCTCCGGTGGCTCCGGCGGCATCTTCGCACCGGCCCTCTTCATAGGCGCCATGATGGGCGGCGCCTACGGCGGCGCCCTCAACCACTTCTTCCCCGACTCCTCGGCCCCATACTTCGCCTACGCCATGGTCGCCATGGCCGCCCTGGTGGCGGCGGCGACCCGGGGCACGCTGACGGCGATACTGATGATATTCGAGATGACCCAGGCCTACCAGATGATACTACCCCTGCTGTTCGCCTGCGTCATCGCGGACATGGTGGCCAGCATCGGCTCCCCGGAGACCATCTACACGCGCAAGCTCCTGCGCCGCGGCGTGCAGATAGTCTCGGACCTGGAGCCCAACATCATGCAGCTCTTCTCGGTCAAGGACGTGATGGTCCCCCTGGAGGACGTGATATCGCTGCATCCCGACGACGCCCTCCACAAGGTGGTGGCCGTCATCCGGCGCACAGGGCACAACGGCTTTCCCGTCCTCGACGACGACGGCCGCCTGGTGGGGGTGGTCACCCACGAGGACACAAGGAAGGCCCACAACCGGGGGGACCTGTTCGTCACAGCGGACGACCTGATGGCGACGGACCTGATCACGGTGACACCCTACGAGTCGGGCGAGACGGCGCTGCGCAGGATGGGCGACCGCCGGATATCCCACCTTCCCGTGGTGGACCCGTACGACAGCGGCAAGCTGATGGGTTGGGTGTCCAAGGGGGACCTGGTCTTCGCCTACGAGGACTACCACCGCAGGATGGAGGCCCCCATCACCGACGAGACGGTGGAGCTGGAGGAGTTCATCCCCGAGGAGGCGGAGGAGAGGATGGAGGAGGCCCTCCAGCCCCCCTCGCTCCTGGTCCGCATCTTCAGGAGGAAGGGCGGGGCCGAGGAGGAGGCCACCGAGGTCGAGCCGGTGACCGGGGAGGCGGAGGTGGTGGTCATCGAGAGGGAGGCGGCGGACGGTACCGTCTCGACCACGGAGGCGAGGCAACGGAGGAGGAGGGAGGCTCCGCCGGACGAGACACCCCGCATCACGGCGGAGGAGGCCGGCTGGGAGGAGGAGCCCGAGGCGAAGGAGGAGAGGACCAAGACCCGCACCCTCCCCAGGCTCTCACGGGAGGAGTGGGAGGAGTCCCCTCCAGAGGACCCCAAGAAGGATGTCAAGGCGGTCGAGAGGCTGGACAGGCGCAAGCTCTAGGTCACTCCCGGAGCGCCCGCGGGGAGAAGAGGAGCAGGCAGCCCAGGATCTCCAGGCGACCCACCCACATGAGCAGGGCGAGGACCACCTTGGAGAGGGGTGGTAGGAAGGCGAAGTTCTCCACAGGGCCCACGTCCCCCAGGCCGGGGCCCACGTTGCTTATCGCTGTCACCGCCGCGGAACCCGATGTGACCAGGTCCTGCCCCTCCATCGTCAGTATGATCATCGCGAAGGCTATGATGCCCAGGTAGAGCATCACGTACGCCTGGGTGTTGGCCACCTGCTCGTCGGAGATGGTGACCTTGCCCAGCTTGACGTGGAACACCCCCCTCCGGTGGGTCGCCCTGTAGAACAGGAGGCGCACCGACTTGAGGATGATGAGCACCCTCAGCATCTTGATGGAGCCGCCGGTGGAGCCCAGGGTGCCGCCGAAGAACATGAGGAGCAACAGCATCAGCTGGGAGGAGATGGGCCAGGCGGCGTAGTCGGCGGTGGCGTACCCCGTTGTCGTTGTGATGGACACCACCTGGAAGGAGGCGAACCGGAGGCTGGAGCCCACGGTGTAGATTCCCCTCACCGCCAGGTCGCCGGTTATGAAGAGGATGCCGAAGGCGATGACCATCATGGCGAAGCGGAACTCAGGGTCCGCCAGGTACTTCCTCCACTTGCCACGCAGCGCGTGGAAGTGGAGAACGAAGGACGTCCCGGAGAGCAGGGTGAACACGAAGATGGTCAGCTCGATGGCCGGGTTGTCCCAGTACGCGATGGACTTGTCGTGGGTGGAGAACCCGCCCGTGGGCAGGGTGGTGAAGGCGTGGTTGATGGCGTCGAAGGCCCCCATCCCCAGGAGCACCAGGATGCCGAACTCCACCAGGGTGAACAGGACGTAGATGCCCCAGAGGAGCCGGGCCGTCTGGGCCATCCGGGGCGCCATGCGGGTGACCCGGTCGCCGGGCACCTCGGCCTGCATGAGCAGGGGGTTGGCCCGGCCCCCGAAGAAGCGGGAGAGGATGGCCACCGAGAGCACGATGACGCCCATGCCGCCCAGCCACTCGGTCAGCGACCGCCAGAGCAGGATGCTCTTTGGCATGTCGTCCAGGCCCGAGAGGATGGTGGACCCCGTTGTCGTGAAGCCGGACATGGACTCGAAGAAGGCGTCGACCACCCCGCTCCTCAGGCTGTCGGGGATGACGACCATGTAGGGGATGATCCCGATGATGGCCAGCACCAGCCATGCCACCGCCACCAGCATCATCGCCTCCCCGGTGCGCAGCTGCTCGTACTGCCGCTTCATGATGAGCCTCAGGCCGAGACCCCCCACGAAGGAGATGACCAGGGGTATGCCGTATGCCTGGAAGAGGAGCAGGGGGTTCTCTTGGAACCAGACCCCCGCGGCGATGGGGAGCACATAGGCAAATGACATACCCATTAGGATGAGGCCTAGCCCATCCGCGAGGACCCTAAAACGCATGCCTCCCACCGCTCCGTCAGGTGCGCCTGACAGTTATCCCGAGCGATGCGAGTGTGCCCTTAAAAGCCTTGCGAACCCCCTTTGGGAGGAGCCCTAAGGGCTCACTCCCAAACCCCCAAATAGCCCTCGGACCATGGGGTGCGCGATGTCCCGTGGAGGCACCCTAGACGTGGCGGTGGTGGGGGCGGGTCCCGCCGGTGCCCGCACTGCCCTCCTCCTGGCCGAGGCGGGCCTCACCGTCGCCATCCTCGAGGAGCATGACGTGGTGGGCCGTCCCGTCCAGTGCGCGGGCCTCCTGTCGGAGCGTGTCTCCCAAGAGCTGGGTGGGGAGGTGGCGGTGCTGAACACAGTCAGCGGCGCCCGCATCCACTCGCCCTCGGGGCACGTCCTCGCCTTCGACGCCGGTCGCCCCCGGGCCATGGTGGTCGACAGGGCGGCCTTCGACCAGTCCCTGGCCGGCCAGGCGGTGGAGGCGGGGGCCGACCTGCTGCTGGAGCGGAGGGTGATGGAGGTCCGGGCCTCGCCCTCAGGCTGCTCGCTGATGGTCCGCGACCGGTCCGTGGCCGGCTCAGCGGTCGAGGAGCTGGTCTGCCGGGCCATTGTCGGCGCCGACGGGCCCCCTTCCATCGTGAGGAGGTCCATGGGTCTGCCCCGGCCACGGCACAAGCTGGTGGGCTACCAGGTCTCCTTCTCATGCCGACAGCCCATGGGCAAGGACCATGTGGACCTCTTCGGGGGTCGGGACGTGGCGCCCGGCTTCTTCGCCTGGGTGGTGCCCCAGGACGAGCACTCGGGCCTGGTGGGCCTGGCCTCAGAGCCGGGGGGCATGCACCCCAAGGCGCGGTTGGAGGCCTTCATGGCCAGCGAGACCCTTCGGGAACTGCTTCCCGACCTCCAGGTGACCGGTAACTTCGCCGGCGCCATACCCCTGGGCCCCGTCCACAGGCCCGTGGCCGACAGGGTGGTGCTGGTGGGCGATGCCGCCGCCCAGGCAAAGGCCACGTCGGGGGGTGGGGTGTACCCCGCCCTGGTGGCGGCCCGCCACGCCGCCGCCGCCCTGGTGCGGGCCCACGAGGAGGGCGACCTCTCCGCCAGGAACCTGATGTCCTACCCCAAGGCCTTCGACGCGGAGGTGGGGGCGGAGCTGGCCAAGGCCGCCAGGCTACGGAGGTCCTTCCGCGCCATGTCCGACAGGATGGTGGACGACCTGATCGTGGCCCTGGACGACCCCGAGCTACTGGACACCATCGTCCAGGAGGGCGACATCGAGTTCCCCTCCCGCCTGGTCCGGTCCCTCCTCAGGAGGTCCCCCAGGCTCGTGCGCCTCGCTGGACCCCTCCTCAGGGGATTCTTCTGAGGGCCCGTCCCCGTCCTCGTTCCCGTCCCTGTCCTCGTCCCCGTCCTCGTCCTTCCCTTCCGGCTCCTCCTCGTGGTCCGGGAGGATGTTCTCGATCTGCCAAAGCTGCTTCGAGCCGCGGGCGAGGATGGCGACGACGGCCATGACGGCACCGCACAGGAAGATCATGAGGCCCATCCCCGCGCCGGGTCCCGAGCCGAAGAGCCATCCGAGGACACCGGTGGCATCCTCCATGAAGGGCTCGAAGACGTAGTCCGCCAGGGGGCCCGCTATAAGCATCGCCGGGAGGGCACCTATCAGGGCTATGAAGAAGCGGACCGAGAACACACGGCCCTGCCTGTCGGGCGGGACCTTCGACTGCCAGATGGACTGGGACGAGCCCATTGTCGGGGCGTCGGTGACCGTCCACAGGAAGAGCCCGGCGGCCCAGACAACGATACCGCCGTTCAGGCCGAGGACCATGGTGCCTATGCCACCCCCGATGAAGACTCCCCACACGATGCCACGGACCCTCCGCTTGGGCCCGCCCCATACGGACATGGTGATGCCGCCGATGATGCCTCCCAGGCCTCCTATCATCATGACCGTGCCCAGGATGACCTCGTTGTTCGCCGTCTTGGCCAGTATCATCGGCTGGAGGAGGACCCAGCCCAGGGTCCCGATGAGGTTGGACAGGAAGAAGAAGGTGAGCAGGAGCAGGAGCCCTCTCCGGGCCAGGATGTACCTCCACCCGTAGGTGATGTCGTCCCACCAGGAGGCCTTGGCCCTCTCCCCCTCCTCGGAGGCCTTGGGGGCGGGTATGTGGACGATCAGCAGGGCGACCACGGCGACCCCGAAGGTGATGAGGTCGATGGTGAGGATGCCGGACAGTCCGATGATGCCCCAGAGGACCGCCGCCATGATGGGGGCCAGCATGTCCGACAGCGCCCATGCCGTGGACAGCATCCCGCTGGCCCTGCCGTAGTGCTCCTTGGGCACCATCAGGGTGGTGGCCGCCGAGAGGGCGGGGAACTGGAAGGCCCGGGAGACGCCGGCTATCGAGACGAGGCCGTAGACGGACCACTGGGTCAGCATGTCCGCCTGGTGGAACAGCAGTATGCTCAGGGTCGAGACCGCCGTCATCGAGTCGGAGACGATCATGATGGTCTTCCGGCTGTACCGGTCCACCACGACACCAGCGAGGGGGCTTAGGGCTATCTCGGGCCCGAAGGCGAACAGGAACAGGAGGGACACCGAGGTGGCCTGGCCCGTCTCCTCGAAGAGCCAGACAAGCAGGACGAAGATGGTCATGCCCGAGCCGATGAGCGAGACCAGCTGGCCGGACCAGAGGATGGTGTAGCTCCGCATCTCGCGAAACGTCGCGAGACCTCCTCGGTCCTGGGGTCCATCATCGGCCATGGCAACCACCATCACCCTGGGAGGTTCGGGCACCTCCTTCGGACCGGAGAGCGCTATCGATATTAAGCCTGTCGGTGGGGTTACTCCTCCGACCCCTTCCCGCCGTCCCCACGCTCCTCCCCCGTCCCATCCCGCTCCCGGTCCTCACGCCGGAGCTCGTCCATCCGCTGCTGCAGGAGCCGCTTGCGCTGCTCCCAGCGACCGGTGATTGTCTGGAGCCCCCTCTTCAGCCGGGGGTACTGGTCCCCGTGCTCCTCCGCCAGGTAGAAGACCACGGCGAGGACGCCGAAGAGGACGCACAGGGCGATGAGGGTCGCCAGGGGCCAGAGGGGCACCGGGTCCTTGACGGAGAAGGACGAGTCGGGCACGATGCCCGACACCCCAAGCTGGTAGTAGAGGTTGGAGTAGTCGAAGCCCTCCCACTGCTCCCAGGTGAAGTGGCCCCGCGAGGACATCTGGAAGCGGGTGCCGTCGTGGCCGAACTCGATGTGGTGCCGGACGAAGTACGTGCCCTTGTCCGTGTCCTCCGAGGTGACTATGACGATCTCCACCGGCTCGGACCCCCCGACCGCGATGTCGCCCAGGTCCAGGGTGACCCCGGGCGCGCCCTCCCCCCTCACCTTGGGGGGCGTCCCCTCGATGTCCTCGATGGGCTCGGTGTCCTCGATGGTCGCCCACCGGTAGAACTCGATGGTGACCTGGACGTCGGTCATAGGAACGTCGTATCGGTTGGTCACCGTGAAGCCGAACCTGCCCGACTCGCCGGGCCGGATGACGGGGGTGGAGAAGTTGCCGAAGTCCGGCACCCGGTTGGGCTGGCTGACCTCCTTGAAGCCCTCGGGCACCGCGCTGATGCCCGCCTCGGAGACCAGGAAGTCGGCGCCGATGGGGGGCTGGCCGTCCCGGACCCGGGAGACGCTCTCCTCCCACTGCCCGGGGAGGTACGTGCCCATGGACCGGGCGGAGAAGGCCCGGCTGGAGTCGTCCTCCCAGGTCATGGTGACGCTCACCCTGTAGTAACCGGTCCTGGTGGTGGCTGGTACCTCCACCTCCACCGTCACGGTCTCCTTCTGGTCGGCCTTGGGAAGGACCGCCGTGGTGGTGTAGACCAGGGACTCGACGGTGTCGTTCCCTTCTCGGAACCTGAACTTCGGCACCTCCCCCGAGAGGGGCTCCTCCTCGCTGAACATCGCCCAGCCGTAGATCTCGAAGGTGAGCTCCGCCTCGAACTCGGCCATGCCGGTGAGGACGCCCTTGTACGAGACGTCCACCTCCAGCTCCCCCGACGTGTCCAGCTCGAGGGTGGCGTTGCGGAAGTCGACGACGGGGTGGAACTCGTCCTCGCCGTAGAGGTCGGAGGGCACGCGGGGGTCGACGCCCCCCTCGCCGAGGGCACCCGCGGCTGGAAGGCATAGGAGGAGCAACACCGCCAGCACCCGGAGCGGGACCCAAGGTACCCTCATCGTGACGCGGAAGGGTCGTGGTTGACGATAAAGGTTGTGAGCCCCCGTCCGCGACCGTCGTGCGAAGTCTGGTGGTGGGGGCGTGATTCTCGGCCGGACCGACCCAGCTCCCGCGGTGGTGCCAGCGTACTGGATTCCGTTCCAGTGATTATCTTGCTTCGTTAATAATCGCAAAGTAACCTTTATGTATTCCGAGGTTTGTATCCCGAGGTGGTAGGCCCAGCCCTACCATGAGATACACATCGGGGTGTTGGATGGCGTCCCCCAACAAGGCGATCCGGGAGGTGCTGAACGAGCTGCGTAGCGTAGGCGAGATCTCCAACGCGGCCGTAGTCTCCAGGAGCGGGATGCTCATCGACGGGGACGCCCCCGAGAACGTCCACATGGAGACCTTCGGCGCCATGATGGCCATAATGCTGGGCGCCGCCGAGACGGCCACCTCCGAGTCGAACGAGACGCTCCTCCACATCGACATCGAGCTGACCACCACCCACCTCATCCTCATGGGCGCGGGACAGCGCATCCTCCTCGCCGCCTTCATCACCGACAAGGGCGCCAGGGAAAGGGTGCTCCCCTTCATCGACGAGGCGGCCAACCGCCTCAAGGCCCTGGTGTGAGGCCCCACAGTCCCTTCACGAGCCGACACGCCCACTCCCGGTGCCGCCGCCCCCTCCAGGCGTACCGAATATTAATAAACCGTCAAGGGCATTCCAGACCACCCAGCCTAGGCTGGGCTAAATGGTGGTCTCATGGCGAAGTGCCCCAAGTGCGGTACCGACAACCCCCCTGGCTCCAACGAGTGCTCGAACTGCGGCTCCGCGCTCGTGGACACTTCGGGGGGCCTCATCGGAGGGGGTTCCGCTCTCGGCGGGGGCGCCCTCGAGCGGAAGCGGGAGCGTGGCACGACCAGCCTCTCCGTGGGCCCCACCACCTACGGCGACGGGGTCAGCTTCGTGTCCACGGGCGACGCGATGAAGCAGCTCCAGGGCATGACCCTGGAGGGGCTCGACGCCCAGCAGCTGGAGAACGTCGCCAACCAGCTGAACCTGCTCATGAACCAGATGGGGGTCGTGGCCGAGTACACCAAGGGCGGCGACATGTCGATATCGGCCAAGGACCGCCAGGTCGTGGACATGATCGAGCAGAAGGTCAAGGAGGTGGAGGAGAAGTCGGGCAAGCTCCTCGCCAACCCCGAGGCCTACCTGCGCCTTGGCAACTACTACTACTCCCGGGGCAAGCACGAGCTGGCGCTGGAGAACTACGACAAGGCCCTCAAGCTCCAGTCCGACGTGTGGATCACCTGGTACAACAAGGGCTGCGTCCTCCAGGACCTGGACCGCCACGAGGAGGCGGTGCCCGCCTACGAGAGGGCCACCTCCCTCAACAACGAGGCGGTGGAGGCCTGGTACAACATGGGCGTGGCCAACATGACCATCGGCAAGTCCGTCCACGCCCTCTCCGCCTTCGACAAGGCGGTCAAGCTCAAGCCCGACTACCACCAGGCGTGGGGCAACATGGGCGTGGTGCTCATGGACCAGGGCCGGTACGAGCAGGCCATCGAGGCCTTCTCCGAGGTGGTCAAGCTCAGGCCCAACGACGTGGACATGTACATCAACATCGGTGCGGCCTACAAGAAGATGGGCAACGCCGAGAAGGCCATCGAGGCCTACGACCGGGCCATCTCCATCAACCCCACCAAGGAGGAGGTGTGGAACAACAGGGCCAACGCCCTTTTCGAGGTGGGCCGATGGGAGGAGGCGGTCGCCAACTACACCAAGCTCATCGAGTTCGAGCCCAGAGACCCCTTCGCGTACTTCCGCCGCGCCCAGGCGCTGCAGCAGCTGGAGCGGTGGGCCGAGGCGGCGGGCTCCTACGCCGAGACGGTGCGCCTGGAGCCCGACAACGTGGACGCCCACTACAACAGGGGCCTATGCCTGGAGACCATCCAGGACCTGCGGGGCGCCCTGGACTCCTTCAAGAGCACGGTGGAGATGGAGCCCAACAACTGGGACGCCGTCTACCGGCTTGGCGCCCTCTACGCCCAGTTCGGCGACGACGAGGCGGCCATCACCCACCTGGCCCGGGTGGCGGCCCACGACGCCGACTACGGCCAGGTGGACAAGTACCTGGGGAACGCCTATGCCAACCTGGGCGATTGGCCCAACGCCCTGACCCACATAGACCGGGCGCTCAGGGACGAGCCCGACGACGTGGAGATGCTGGAGAACAAGGGCAACGCCCTGTTCGAGCTGGGGCGCTACGAGGAGTCCATCCCCGTCTTCGAGAAGGTGATCGAGCTCAACCCCTCCCGGGGGGCCGTCTACAACTCCCTGGGCAACGCCTACTACTACCTGGAGCGCTACGAGGAGGCGGCGGACCGCTACGACCGGGCCCTCTCCATAAACCCCAACCTGGAGCAGGCCTGGAGGAACAAGGGCACCGCCCTTCGCAAGCTGGGCCGCACCGCCGAGGCCATAGAGGCCTACAACACCATCCTCAAGCTCAACCCCCGGGACGTGGACGTGTGGTTCATCAAGGCCAAGGCCCTGGAGGAGCTGGGCTCCAACAAGGAGTCGATGATGGCCTACAACACCACCCTCCAGCTGGACCCGGACCACCTGGACGCGTGGCGGGGCAAGGGCAAGATGCTCTTCAACCTCAAGATGTACGACGAGGCCATCGACTGCTTCGACCGGGTGCTCGCCCTGGAGCCCGAGGACGAGGAGGTGTGGGCCCTCAAGGAGGAGGCGCTGACCCACACCGGCCGCCTCGAGGAGGCCCTGGAGGTCTACCAGCGGACCATCGAGAAGAACCCCAACGACCACGAGGCATGGCACAACATGGCGAAGGTGCTGCGCAAGCTGGGCCGCATCGACGAGTCGCTGGAGGCCTACGACCGCCTGACCACCATCCGGTACAACGACGCCGAGGTGTGGCTGGAGAAGGCCAGGTTCCTCTCCGACGTCCACCGGGCCGAGGAGGCGCTGAAGGCCTACGACCGCGTGCTGGAGCTGGACCCGGACAGCCTTGAGGCCCTCCGGGCGAAGGCCTCTGCGCTGGAGTCCCTGGGCATGCCCACCCAGGCCATCGTCGTCTACAACCGCATCCTCGCCCTGGACCCGGGCGACATAGACGTGTGGGAGAAGAAGGGCTTGGCCCAGTACGAGCTGGGCTTCATGTCCGAGGCGCTGGAGGCCTTCGACAAGGTGCTGGCCATCGAGGAGCGTAAGGACCACATATGGAACGCCAAGGGCTCCGTGCACTACCAGCTGGACCAGTTCGAGGAGGCCATGGAGGCGTACGACCACGCCCTGGCCATCAACCCCAAGCAGGCGGAGGCGTGGCGCAACAAGGGCATGTGCGCCAAGCAGGTGGACAACAAGGCCGAGGCGCTGCGGGCCTTCGACCAGTACCTGAAGATCGAGCCCCAGGACGCCCCCATCTGGTTCGAGCGGGGTTCCCTGCTGGCAGACCTGAAGAACCTGAAGGCAGCCCTCCAGTCCCTGAACAAGGCCATCGAGCTGGACCCGGAGATGGAGGACGCGTGGTTCGCAAAGGGCGTCATCATGGAGCGGGGCGGCATGAGGAAGGAGGCCCTGGCGTCCTTCGACCGGGTCATCATGCTCAACGACGACAACCTGGAGGCCTGGGAGCACAAGGAGGAGATCCTGGAGTCGCTGGGCCGCTTCACCGAGGCGCTGGAGGCCTACGAGAAGCGCATCGAGAAGGACCCCACCGACGTGAACGCCTGGTTCAAGCGGGGCAGGGCGCTGGCGATGCTGGACCGCCACGATGAGGCCCTGGACAGCTTCGAGCGGGCCACCAACATCCTGCCCACCCACGAGGACGCCTGGTACCACAAGGGCCTGTGCTTCATGACCATGAAGCGCCCCGACGAGGCGATAGAGGCCTTCGACCGGGTGCTGGAGCTGAACCCCAAGAACGGCGACGCGTGGAAGGAGAAGGGCGACGCCATGTTCGCCGCCCAGAAGTACCGGGATTCGGTGGACTGCTACACCCAGGCCATCGAGCATGGCAAGGCGTCGGAGGACGTGTGGAGCAACCTGGGCGATGCCCACCTGGCCCTCAAGGACTGGGACGGGGCCGTGGAGGCTTACGACAGCGCCCTGGCCCTCAACCCCCGCCTGGTGTCCGCCTGGCGGGGCAAGGGCGACTCCCTCCGGGCGCTGGAGCGGGACGAGGAGGCGCTGACGTGCTACGAGAGGCTCCTCAAGTTCGACCCCAAGGACACGGGCGTGTGGCGCCTGCGGTCCGACGCCCTCAAGAAGCTGGGCCGCAACAAGGAGGCCCTGAGGTCGTACGACCGCCTGCTCAGGCTCGAGCCCAAGAACGCCGAGGCGATGCGTCTCAAGGGGGAGGTGCAGCACGCCCTCAAGATGTACGAGGAGGCGCTGCACACGTACGAGCGGACGCTGAAGGTGGACGACACCGACCCCGCGGTGTACGCCGACATCGGCCTGACCCTGGAGGAGTTCGACGAGTACGAGGAGGCGATATACAACTACAGTCGCGCCCTGGACCTGGACCCCAGCTTCGAGACGGCGTGGAAGCACAAGCTGGCGCTGCTCCAGGAGCTGGGCCGCATCGAGGAGGCGATGGACGCCCTCAACCAGGCCATCGAGGCCAACCCCGAGGACCAGACCGCCTGGTACAACCGGGGCCTGGCCCTCACCGCCATGGGCATGAAGGAGGACGCCATGGAGTCGTACGACAGGGCGATACAGCTGGAGCCCGAGTACCACCAGGCCTGGCGCGATAAGGGCCGGCTCCTGTTCGACATCGGGGACGACTCGGAGGCCCTCAAGGCCCTGGACTCGTCCCTGGACATCGAGGCCAAGGACCCGGAGACCCACTTCGCCAAGGGCGAGATCCTCTGCCGGCTCCGGCGGAACAAGCCCGCCCTCGGCTCCTTCGACACCGCCCTCAAGTTGGACCCCACGAACGTGGTGGCGTACAACCACCGGGGCTTCGTCCAGCTGGAGATGGGCAACTACGAGGGTGCCTTCGCCAGCTTCGACAAGGCCCTGGACATCGACCCGGACAGCTCCAGGAGCTGGCGCAACAAGGGCAAGGCCCTCTACAGGATGGGCGTCTACAACGAGGCCATCTCCTGCCACAACCAGAGCCTGCGCCTGGACCCCGACTGCACCTCCACCTGGATCCAGAAGGGCAAGGCCCTCTACGCCCTGGGCGAGCTGGATCTGGCCATCAGCTGCCTCGACCGGGCCCTGCGCCTGGACGAGACCAACAAGGAGGCCTGGTCCCTGCGGGGCTACTCCTCGTACAAGCTGGGCCGCGACGACGAGGCAATCGTCTGCTTCGACAAGGCCATCGAGCTGGACCCGGAGAACGACGACCTGCACCTGTCCCGCGGCATGCTCATGAGGGGCATAGGCGACCTGCCCGAGGCCCTCAGGAACTTCGACCGGGCCCTGGAGCTCAACCCCAACAACTCCGAGGCTTGGACCGAGAAGGGCGAGGCCCTCGAGGAGCAGGGCAAGGTGGACGACGCCCTGGACTGCTTCGAGCGGGCCATCGACGCGAACCCCAAGAACGAGATCGCCCACAAGGACAAGGGGTTGGCGCTCCTGAAGATCGACATGCCGGAGGAGGCGCTCCGGACCTTCGAGATGGCGCTGGACGCGAAGCCGGGCTACCAGGACGCCTGGGCGGGGAAGGGCAAGGCCCTCTCGGCCCTGGGCGACCACTTCGAGGCCACCGAGTCCCTCTACCGGGCGCTGCTCAAGGACAAGTCCCACGCCGAGGCATGGTTCACCATGGGCTCCATCTTCCACGACTTCGGGAAGGTGGAAGAGTCGGTGCGCTGCTACGCCAAGGCGCTGGAGCACGACGAGTTCGCCTCCATCCCGTGGGTGGACATGGGCACCGCCCTCTACGAGAACGGCCGGAAGGAGGACGCCCTCATCTGCTACGACCGGGCCATCGGCCTGGACGACAGGGACATCGACGCCTGGTACAACAAGGGCACCGTCAGCTACGAGCTGGGCGACTACGAGACCTCCCTGTCCGCCTTCACCCGCGTCACCGTCCTGGACGACAAGCACGAGGAGGGGTGGTTCAACAAGGGCGTCTCGCTGCAGGCGATGGGCGACTACCCCCACGCCATGCGCTGCTACGACATCACCCTGAACATCAAGCCCCGCCACTTCCGCGCATGGAACAACAAGGGGGCGTCCCTCTTCGCGATGGACCGGCTGCAGGACGCGGCGTTCTGCTATGGCAAGGCCATCAAGATAAAGGCGGACGACCCGGAGGGCTACTACAACCTGGCCAAGGCGCTGGAGGCGATGCATATCTACGCAGAGGCGGTCCAGAACTACGACAGGGCCGCCGAGCTGATGGAGGACTCCCAGGCCGTCCTCGAGGACCGGGAGCTCTGCATGCGCAAGCTGGAGGAGTCCATCGACCTGGTGTGAGCCAAGGTTTTTCTATCGCCCGCGCCCATGTTATATCGGGGTGGAGCGAACGGACCCGGCATCTGTGGCCCTCGGCATCCTCTTCTTCCTGCTGCTGACCTTCGGGGCCATGGGCATCTACATCTTCGTGCAGCTGGACCTGGCGGACCTGCTCCTAGTGTAGGGCCTGGTCCTCACGGGCATCGCCCTCCTATGTAGCTTTAAATAGGTACATATTCATCCCATCGGACGGACTACATGGGGTTCTTCGACGATTACTGGTTGGAGTTCATCTCCATCACGTTCTCGGTGATCGCGCTGGTGGTCTCGCTGTACAGCCTGTACCTGAAGCGCCTGGACATCGAGAAGGAGCGGTTCGCCCGCGAGATAACCTTCGGACCCATGGACGACCCCCTGACCATTGACAGGGACGCCATCGACAACCGGGACGAGATACCAGTCCAGCTGGTGAACGACACGGGCATCCCCCAGATAGTCAACGAGGTATGGCTGAAGGTGGAGCGGTACCCCAAGGAGATCACGGACCAGCAGTACGAGCGGTTCAAGTCGTTCATGCTGGCCCTGGTGGAGGCGGGCGTCCGCACCATGGGCACAGAGGGCACCGAGGACAAGCTGAAGGAGGGCCTGGACCGCCGGCTGGTGGGGGACAGGACGCTGTTCCTCATCGCCCTCATGATCCTCATCATCAACAGGATACGCCAGGACGACTCCCAGGACCTGGTGGTGGACGAGAGGCTCTACACGACCCTCCGGTCCACGTCGCCGAGCCTGGACGACATAGCTGGGCTTCTCAAGGACCCGGAGCACGACTGGGTGGTGCGCAAGCTCATCACCCCCCAGATAATCGAGATGCTGGAGGACCACATCCGGCCATTGATGGCCGAGAGCGGGTACCCCCTCTACACCTCGATGAAGATGGAGGTCCCCTCGGGGGTGGTCAAGGACATCGACCTGCACCTGATGGGGTTCGCCGGGAGGCTCTACGAGAGGCTCGACCTGGTGGGCGGCGAGTTCGACTTCCTCTGCCGCCTCCAGGCGGACGTGCACAAGTGCCAGCAGATGTCCCGGTCCGACCTTTTCACCCTGAGGATGGTGGTGGAGCCCGTGGACCTCACCTCCCTGATGGGCGAGGTTGAGGAGGACCTGCGGAAGCTGAACGAATGATGGGTCGCTTCGTGCCGACCTCACATTGATGTATTGAATGAAGGCGAAAGACCCTTAAGGCCTGGCCATCTATGTATTAGAGTCATGGGGCTCCTCGACCGCTTCAGGAACTGGCGTCTCAAGCACAAGACGGTGAGGCTCACCCTGGGCGCCGTCCCTCTGCCGACCCTCATCCCCGACGCCGAGGCTAACCTGCGGGAGATCTACGCCATCCACAAGCGCTACCGCGTGGTCCGCTACTGGGAGGTGCTGATAATGAAGGCGGACAGGGAGGAGTTCACCATGCAGTTCTTCCCCATCGTCCCCAACCCCGAGGCCTGCCTGGCAGTGGCCTACAAGGGCAGGCACATCGTCCGGTTCCTGCCCATCCTGGGCGACGCCAAGGAGCTGAAGGAGGTCAACGCGGCGCTGGAGAGGGGCAAGACCTTCGAGATGACCTTCCGGACCGACCCGGGCATGATGTCCCAGGAGGGCCTAATCTCCATAGGTGTCATCGACCCGGCCAAGGCCGTGGAGCTGTGAGACCATGATGTACGACCCCGACCGACTGGTGAGGCCAGTGCCCCGCGACGCCGATGCCTTCATACNNGGTGGGGACCTCCCTGCCCTGGTGAAGTGGGCGGTCGAGGATGACGAGGTCGAGGCGGCCTTCGAGGTGCGTCGGGAGGTCTTCGTGAGGGAGCAGGGGTACACCGAGGAGCAGGAGTTCGACGAGGCCGAGCCCCTGGCCGCCCACGTGGTCGCCCAGCTGGTGCCAGGCTGCGCCACCACCCCTGGGGCAGCCCGCCACCTGGGCGCAGCACGCCTGCTCCTCGACTCCAGCGAGGACCCGCCAGTGGCCTACGTGAGCCGTCTCTCCGTCCTCCCGTTCGCCAGGAGGATGGGTCTGGGCAAGGCCATCGTGGAGTTCGTCCTGGAGGGCGCCAGGGAGATGGGCTGCGTAAAGGCCAGGGCTGGCGCCCAGAAGACCGCCCTGGAGTTCTGGGAGCGCCTGGGCTTCGATCCCACTGGCGAGGAGTACATGGACTTCCACGTGCCCCACGAGTGGACCGAGCGGTCACTATAGCCACGAGACAGCCAGGTCGAAACCAAAATATAGGGGCCAGCGCCTATCGTGGACCAGGTGAAGCTTTGTCGAGGATGGGATACGCGAGGCGTTACCTACTAGCCCTTGTGCTATTCTCACTGGTCTCAGCAACGGCGATGCCAGCGGTATCAGAGGGCACGACCGGCATCTCTCCCTCCTCGGTTGTCCTCCCCGGCAGGGGCGAGACGGTCTCCATGAACCTGACGGTGGTACAGGACTCGGTGCTCTACGGTGCCACGCTGGACGTGGAGGCCACCCCAAGCGTCACCGATGCGGTCACCCCCGTCGACTCGAGCAACACCCTTGCGTTCCAAGGTGACATATTCATCGACGACGAGACCCTTGACCTGAGCTGGTACCTGGGCGATCAGGTCCTCGACCAGGAGCTGGATCGGGTCAGGGAGTACGACCAGGACTACCTGGTCACCCAAATGCCCATGTTCGCCTACCAGATATTCTACGTCGACGTCGAGCCGATGGGCCTCACGGACCTCCACGTGGGATGGATCGGCAAAGGACAGGGCACCATGGGCAACGACACCGACTGGGGCGCCGTGCTGTACATCTACGAGAACACCTCCAAGGCGTGGGAGCGCCTGGACATGTACACCGAGGACGACGTCAACGAGAAACCCCTCTCTGGCAACCCGATGATGCAGCCCTGGCACTACGTAAACAGGACGCTCCCCGGCCAGGACAAGGTCATCGTCCTGGTGAGGACCATGGCGGGGGCAAACACGACGTTGTCCACCGACCTGTTGGAACTGACCTTCACCTACTCCACCTATCCCGTCCCGCGGATGGACCTGGGCGGCGACGGCCGGGTCGACTGGGGCTTCGGCACCAGCGCTGCGACGGGCGAGATGGGTCGCGTCGCCGCCTTCGCCGACAACTCCACATCCGTGGCCATGTCGATGCCCGTGGGAGGTGGCTGGAACGACAGCGCCTCCTTCCTCGTGCCCCCCGGTGTCAACATCCAGGGCGCCTACGTCGACTACGTCCCCTTCACGACGGAGGGACAGAGACAGGGCCAGGGTTACGCCGCCTTCGCCCTCCCCCTCTCCGAGTCCGACGACCTGCAGATAACCAACATCCCCCTACTCAGCCACGAGAAGACCTCCCAGGTCGTGCTCGAGAGCGTCATCAAGCACAACGTGAGCGAGCAGGCGAACGAGGTCATGAATGAATCCCTACAAATGGTCGTCGGTAGACATTTCCCCGGTAACCAGTCCGTCGCCCAGTCCTTCGTTCCCGCGTACGACGGTCCCCTTACCGGCATCGAGGTCTTCCTGCACACCAAGACGGGGACCCCGGGGACGCTCACCCTGGAGGTCAGGGAGCAGCAGACGAACCTGCCCATCGGAACGGTCCTCGCCACGGACACGATGGGCGAGGTCGAGTTCCAGGCTGAGTCTTGGCATCGCTTCACCTTCGACCCCGTACAGGTTCAGGCTGGGAAGGCCTACTCATTCCGCCTTCATGCACTTGGGGCAGATATTCAGCAGCCAAATGGTTACACCCTCGGATACGACCAGACCCAGAGCTACCCGCACGGGACCACGTATCTCTCCAGCTCCCTCGACGGCACTTCTCCTTGGACACCGACGGTGGCGGACCTGGCCTTCAGGACCATCATGAGCTACGCCATCGACTCCGACGACGCGGTGAACCTGTCGGTCCTGGGTTACCCGGGAAGGATGGTCGACGACCAGGTGGTGATCGACGTCCCGATGTTCGAGTACGTCGACGGCAACTGGACCTTCCAGGTGCTCAACACCAATACCTTCGAGGTCTCCTTCGACTGGTCCGCCTGGACCAGGTACATCCTCTTCCCCGAATCCCCGTCCATCGATGTGGGCGACGATGGCCTAATCGATTGGGAGGACGACAACGTCTCCACACCCCAGCCGCTGGACATAACCCTCGGGGTCCAGCGGGTAGTGGACACGGTGGACTGGCCCCTGACGTACACCGACATCTTCGGCAACGTGCTCTACCGGGTACCCATAAACTTCACCTCCACTTCCGAGGGCGAGATGGCGCTAAGGAACCTGGTGGTGTACTGGAACGGTTCGGTCACCACCTCTGACATCTCGGATGCCATCAACAAGTTCAAGGACGACCTCGTTCCGGACCTCGAGGGCATGGTCAACATCACAGTGAACGTCTCCTCGAAGAGCGAGGGGACGCTGACGGTCACCTCTGTGGACGTCCTCTACGACCTCCCTCCCTACTCCCTCAAATTCGCGGACGTGGTCATTCCTGAGGACGAGGCCAGTATACCCCTTGACCTGGACACCGTCATCTTCGACGACCACGACAACAACTTCCTCAACTACACCGTTGTCAGGTTGTCGGGAGACGAGAACGTCAGCTTCAACCTGACCGAGGAGAACGTCCTCACCTTCTGGGGTCCCGCCAACTGGTCGGGCTCCGCCGTTTACAGAGTGATGGCGAGGGACTCCAGCAACCTAACGTACTGGACGAACCCGTTCAACGTGACGGTCGCCGCCGTGGAGGACCCGCCCCTCATCCACGGTCTCGAGGATTACTACGTGGTCTACTTCGGCATCGAGAGGAGGGTGGCGATCGTCATCGAGGACAACGACTCCGACCTGGGCGAGATAACGATAACCACGGACAACAATCGTGTCTGGGGTGACGTTGAGAACGGAACCCTCCACTTCCTCTTCCCCTTCTCGGCCGAGAACCAGACCGTGGAGGTCAACATATCCGACGGGGAAGCGTGGTCGGTCTACTCCATCGACGTGTACCCCGAGGAGTCCAACGAGCCCCCCGAGATAGAGTTCCCCCCCGCCTTCGAGTTCAGGGTCTCGCTGGACGCCCACGGCGAGCTGGACCTTTGGGACTACGTGAGGGACCTGGAGTCGGAGGACGAGGAGCTCGTGTGGGCCGTGAAGGAGTTCCCCGATGAGCTGGTGGTCGTGGTCCACGACGGTCACGTCCTCCAGGTCATCCCGGTGGCGATCCAGGCGGGCGAGCACATGGTCGAGCTCACCTGCACGGACCCCGACGACAACGTGGTGTACCACAACCTCACGGTCCGCCTCGTCGAGGAATTGCGTCATCCACCAGTCATCCTCCGGGGCGATGACGCGCTTCCAGGGATCATCAGGGTGACCGTCGGGGGCAAGGAGGAGGTCAACCTGGCCCTCCAGAAGTACTGGTACGATCAGGAGGACTTCAACCAGCCCCAGCTGCTCAGGTGGGAGGCGGAGAGTCTGCGACCGAACCTGTTCTCCGTCGACCTGGACAGCAACCACAAGCTATCCATACGCTCCTTCAGCTCCACCGGGTCAGGCTACTTCACCCTGCGTCTCTTCGACTCCGACCAGGAGGTCTCGAAGACCGAATCGGTCCAGGTCATCGTGGTGGAGGAGACGGACGAGGCCTCCTCGTGGCTGATATTCGCCCTGGCCGCGGCCGCGATGGTCATCCTGGTGATAGGGCTGATGGTCGCCTCCAGGCGGAAGGGAGAGCAGGGCCAGCCCAAGCCCAAGGTCGAACCGAAGATGGAGGAACGACCAGAGCCCGAGCCCGAGCCAAAGCCCGAGCCTAAACCCATGCCTAGCCCCGAGCCCAGAAGGGAGTACGTGCTACCTCCCCCCAAGGAGAGGGTCATAAGGAGACGCGAGAGGAGGAAATCCTCAAAGGATGAGGATGAGGGGGTTTCACCGGCCGACGAGCTACGCGGGCGGATACTGGAGCTCATGGTCATCCACGAGAGCACCTCTCTCATCACCATGGTGAAGGATGACAATGTGGAGGACCTCTCGCTGGAGAAGGAGGATGAGCTCATAGAGATGTCCACCCTCTTCGCCCAGGAGCGCTTTGACGACGCGAACGTGGGGACGATCAAGGCCTTCAAGTTCAACGGCGAGGAGGTGCTGGTGGGCATGGGTCGGCACTACTTCCTGGTGGCCAGGTGCTCGGGTGACGAGTTCGACGATGTGGCCCACGAGATGAAGCGGTCCATCGTCAACATCGATGTGAACATGGCCGAGAAGATCGAGAAATGGTACCCCGGGCAGACCATCACCCCCCTTGAGGAGGAGCTCAGGGAGCTGCTCTCCACCAGCCCCGAGTAGGGCCAGGCCAACGGTTGTACGGCGCCGAACGGAGTAAAAAGAGTTATATCGGGAGGGCGCTAACCTGATGATGGTGACTGAAAAGGAGAACGACCTGGGCCTCGAGGAGCCAGAAGAGGAGCAGGTCGAGGAGAAGCCGAAGAAGGCGAAGAGGCCACGCAGGTCCGTCTTCAAGACCTACAAGAGCTGGGTCTCCGGACTCCCGAGGGCCCAGCGGGTCATCGTCGTGGCCATCACCATCGCCGCCATAATCTTCGGCCTCATCTACCTCTCCGCGGTCATCGCCTACGAGCCATGGTACACCAACGAGTTCGAGGAGCCCATCGACCGGGAGAGCCAGTGGATCGAGGTCACCGCCACGCCCTTCGAGTTCTACGCCTACGTGGACGAGGGGCAGACCTGGATTCAGGGCTTCGACTTCCCCACCGATGGGGATAAGGGTAAGTACGTGGCCGAGTTCACCTTCTTCCTCATCTGGGTCGACGACGCGAGGACGGGTCTGGACACCTTCCAGTTCAGGATACTCAACGGCGATGGGGACCAGGTCGTCGCAGGCGGTGGCAACTCGGGCCAGACCATGATGACCGCCCGCCTGAACAACACCGCCCAGCGGCACGTGGAGAACTGGCAGGGATGGACGGTGGAGGTGACCTGCCTCTATGCTGAGGACGGCGTCGTCGGCCCCGGCGGCCTCATCCGGATCCCCGACGACGGCAACGACTTCACCGCCCGCTTCGAGTGGTCCTACTTCATCGAGCACAACCCCGATTGGGAATAGGTTCCTCCGAAACCCTTTTGGGCAAGCCCCCCGATGCCCCCTGCGTGATGGAAATGAGGGAGCTCGCCGACCTGGACCCCAGCATGAGCATGTCGAGGACCGTGGAGGTCCTGCAGAAGGCACTGGACACCATACCCTTCCAGGAGGGCCAAGCCCTCTCGCTATCGGGGGACCAGGCGAGGATGCTCGACCTCATCGACACCAAGATCGACGAGGCCGAGGGCTACTTCGACCGTCCCGTGGACGAGCCCGAGATCTACGTGAGGCTGGTGAGCATCGGGAAGGCCTCTGGGAGGGACGACCTGGTGACCAAGTTCGGCAGGAGGACCGCCCAGATAGAGTCCTCGGACCTGGAGTTTAGGGCCAGGCTAAAGGCCTTCTTCGGTGCCACCTCCCAGGCGGTGGAGCTGTTCCAGAAGTCCGTCGACCTGACCCCTGACTTCCAAGAGGCCGTGGACGGGCTGGACCGGGCGGAGCGTCGCGTGGCCAAGTCCGAGCGGAGCATCGACAAGCTGGCGGACAAGGCGCGGGCGAGCAGGGGCTCGGCCAAGGCATGGATCGACCTGGGGCAGGCCCAGGCGGACCTGGATGACCTGGACGGCGCCCTGGAGTCCTTCTCCAAGGCGGTGGAGCTGGCGCCCACCGACATCGCTGCCCTCTGCAAGAAGGGTGGCGCCCTGGCCGCTCTGGGCAGGACCGGGGAGGCGAAGGAGTGCTACGAGGCCGCCCTTGCCATCGACCAGAAGAGCCTTAACGGCAAGCGGGGCCTCAACTACACGACCTGGTTGCTGGAGAGGGAGTGACACCCCTCAAGAGGCTACGATAACCAATATAAGGAACAGCGCAAGCGAGATCACGGCTACAGCTAGCGCTTCGAACCACAGGTCTCGTAACCCCTGCATGCTTACCAATAACTGCCCTCGACTTATAACGGTACCCGTCCGAATATCCCTGGTAAATCTCACGTACCGAAACATTATATAATATTCCTGGCCATATCTTGGCTGCTAGCTTAGCGGATGGGATGCTATGCGGACGCACAAAAGCTCCAGTCTAAGGTCGAGCCTCAGGGCCATCGCCGCCCTGCTTACCGTTCTCGTGATGGTCGTCTCCACTGCCATCCCCGCCCTGGGGGCATCGGTTGACAAGTTCACCGACGGCACCGGGGAGCGAGGGATGTTCCTGGGACCTGGCCAGCCGGACAACTCCAGCCGGATCCCCTTCCCCAGTGACACCCGTGTGAGGGATTCCAGCGTGACCATCAAGGCCAACCACACACTGGAGTACTCCGTGCTTCCGCCCGACGGTGGCAACGTGTCAGGCTGGTGGTCGAACCCTTCCGTGATCGACGTCCACACCCTGGACCTGGACATGTACAAGGACAACATCCTCACCGCCGACGAGATGACCCGTCTTGCTTTGAACTCCACCTCTTCCAGCAAGTCCACGATATCCCCAAACGCCTCCGCCCACATGTTCTCCTTCAACCTCTCCACCCTGACCCAGGGTGGCGACAGGGACGTCCGCATGGTGGTGGGTTGGACCGGCATGGGCACCCAGCAGGGTGCCATCAGCGCCAACTCCGTGAACCTCTACATCGCCGACTTCGCCATGAACAGGTGGCACCTGTGGCAGGAGTTCGACCGACTCCCGTCCGCACCGGACCAGGAGCACTTCCACCTCTCCGCCGGCCCCCATGCCGGCTGGGCGGACGACACCGGTCAGGTCTACATCCTAGCTACCGTCGACAAGGGCGCCGGAGTGACCGGTACCTCCCTGGTCACATCCTTCCTCCTATTCGAGGTGTGGCGCTCCCGCGCCCCCGCCGACCTGGAGTTGGACGTGGGCGGGGATGGCACCGTGGAGTTCGCCTGGGACGGGGACGGCACCGGGATGTACGGCCTCCAGACCGAACTGGAGGGCGGCACCGCCGCCTCCGCCGACTTCGAGGCCCAGAACCAATACGTCAATCTGACCTCCTTCCTCGTGCCCGCGGGGGCGGAGCTCGTCGACGCGAGCATCGCCCTCGCGGGCCAACCCGGGGACGTGACGGTGAGCACGACGGAGAAGCCGGAGCTCATCGACCCCCACAGCTTCACCCTGGACACCAAGGTCCCGGGCATCCCCGACTACGCCCACCCCTCTTGGGCCCAGGTCGTCCTCACCGAGCTCAAGAACGCCGGCATGAAGGACCAGAGCCAGGAGATTGTCTCAGATGGCAGGTCATTCGGAGACTATGGAGCCGGTGCGAGGTCAGTGGCTCAAACATTCACACCAGCAATTACGGGCAGTTTGACCGCAGTGAATGTATCTCTCGAAGGCGCGATCCACGATCCATCGCCAGGTGTCGAGGTGGAGATACGAACTACCAATGCAACGGGTCATCCCACTGGCACCGTGCTAGGCTCAGCCGCCATCGACGGGTCGGTGCTCAACAACACCGCCACCAGCTGGATGGTGGCCTCCTTCTCCGACATAGAGCTGACCGCGGGCACGGTCTATGCCATAGTCCTCACTGTCAAGACCGCGCAGAGCAGCCAGACCTACGAGTGGAAGAACCACTTCCAGGTCAGCGGGGACCCGTATACCTCCGGCTCCTCGTTCGTCTCGGACACCCTTGGCGGTAGCGGACCTTGGGCCTCCGTGGCGAACACCGACCAGGCCTTCATCACCTACATGGAGACGGACATCGGGGCCGGTGTGGGCCTGGTGAAGGTGGCGGGTCGTGCTTACTCCCACGTTCAGTCGGGTCCTCTTGGTGACGAGTACGTGTTCAACATCACCCGGGTGACCAAGAACGAGACGGGCGTGTGGGTGTTCCCCATCACCAACGCCAACCCCTTCCCGGTCACCTTCAACTGGACGGCAGTGGTGCACAACGATGTCTATCCCCAGGACATCGGGATGCGGGTGTCCACCGAGACGGCCTTCGTGGACGTGTTCTCCCTGGTGGACAGCGACGTCAGCCTCGAAGGCTACGTGTGGGTGGACCTCAAGGACCACCTGGAGACGGTCCTGGACGGCGCCCCGGTGGAGTACACCGCGCCCAATGGCGTCGAGTTCGCCAGGGTCGAGGTCACCCTAGCGGGGGACGTGGCGGGCACGGGATGGCTCTCGGGGCTGCGGGTCCGGTACCACCTGCCCATCGTCCTCGACGGTCCTGCGGTGGCTGCGGCCGCCGAGGCCTTCAGGGAGACCAACTCCCACCTGCCCACCGTGGAGCTCCCCTTCGTGGTCACCTCGTCGGTGGCGGCCCGGCTGCTGCTGGCCGACCCCTACCTGGAGTACGACCAGCCGCCCACCTTCACCACCGAGACGCAGGTCATCCCCGAGGACGGCACCAAGGAGGTGGACCTGGACACCCTGTTCGGGGACGACTACGACAACAACAACCTCACCTACGCGCTGATCGGCAACACCGAGCCCACGGACCTCTCTGCGGAGCTGAACGGGTCGATACTGAACCTCACCCCGGTGGCGAACTGGAACGGGGAGGCGGACGTGACGGTCCGCGGTACCGACGGCTCCGGCCTGTTCACCGACGGCGTCATCAAGGTGGTGGTGACGCCGGAGAACGACCCGCCCGTCATCGACCTACCCGACCCGGTGTTCACCGCCAGGGCGAGGGAGACGAAGATCGTGGACCTGACCGACAGCGTCCACGACCCGGACGGCGACGAAATCACGCTGGAGACGAACAGCAGCAGCATCACCGTGGACGGGATGGTGCTGTACTGCCTGTTCGATATGGAGGGGGAGTACGACGTCCTCCTCACCGCCAGCGACCCGTGGTCGACGACCAGCAAGACGCTGACCTTCATGGTGAGCCCCGCCAGGGGCTTCCCGTCCATCGTGGGCCTTCCCTCGGAGTTCAAGGTGCCCATCAACCGCCCCCTGCCCATCGACCTGACCCAGTTCGGCGAGGACGAGGACGACGCACCAGAGGACCTCACCTGGGCGGTGGAGTCGGACTCTGAGCTCTTCGACGCCACGCTGGCCACCGACGGGTTCAACCTGACCATCACCCCCACCGGAGAGGGGCTGGGCTCCGGTCCCCTGACGTTGACCCTTACCAACACCAAGGACAACAGCGTGACGGAGAGGGTGCGCATCAACATCACGGAGCGGGTGAAGGAGCCCCCGCGCATCAACCACGACACCCTGCCCGAGAAGATCAAGCTCAAGGAGGACGGGGACAGCTACGTGCTCATCCTCGAGGACCACGTTGAGGACGAGTTCACCCCGATAAGCCAGTTGCGGGTGGACATCGTGTTCACCAAGGAGGAGGTCGTGTACGTGGACTCCCAGGTGGGCAACCTGACCTTCGTTCCCCAGGGAGTGGGTAAGACCAAGGTCACGGTTACGCTGACCAACCTGGACGAGCTCTCCAGCTCCTTCGAGGTGGACGTGGAGGTCACCGCGAAGTCCGACGGGGACGGCATCAACTGGACCCTCTGGATAATCCTGCTGCTCATCCTGGTGGTCATCATAGTCCTGGTCGCTTGGCCCCGCCAGAAGGCGGCCACGGACTCCACCGGAGCCACGATAATACCCCAGCCGCTGGATGAGACCGGGGCCCCGCCGAGGCGCGTGGAGAAGGTCAAGCCCCACACCTTCGGGACATCGGCCCTCCGGAACCTGGAGGACGTCTTCCTGTTCCACTCTTCCGGGATGCTCATCTCCCAGTACTCCCGACGGCTTCGCGAGGGGGTCGACAAGGAGCTGGAGAACGCGGTCATCAGCGCGGTCAAGGAGCAGCTCCGGGGCAAGATGCGCACCCGGGAGGAGCCTATGGACCTGATCGAGCTCAAAGGCATGCAGGTGGTCATCGAGCGGGGGGCCGACGTGGCCGTGGCCGCTGTGATGAGGGGTGATGTGCCCGATGGGCTCCGCATGAACCTGCGCAGGACCCTCAACGAGGTCCAGACCCGGAACCAGGCCGCCCTCAAGGACTGGGATGGAGGGCTGGACCAGCTGCGCGGCATCGACAACGCCATGGTGGCCCTCATCGAGGCCCTCGTCCGGGAGCACAACGGCTCCCAGGACCTGGCCGTGGACGGCGAGTCCGTGGACAAGGCCGAGACCGGTCGGCCGGGCCCCGCCGTCGTGGACGGCGTGCCTCCCCTGGAGGACGAGGAGGAACCCCTGCACCTGGTCAAGGACATAATAGGCGAGGAGAAGACCAAGGAGATCAAGGAAGGCCGCCAGCACGACGAGGCGGAGGAATGGGAGGAGTCCGAATAGACACCCCACCCCGCCCCCGCGCCGACGAGCATGTGGAGTACTACGGGACCGATGTAGGAGGCCAGGTGCTGCTGGCCGAGGTGGAGCTGCTGATGGACCTCCTGCCACCCTCGGGAAGGGTGCTGAGCCTGGGATGCGGCATTGGGGTCCACGAGGTCTCTCTCCAGTCACGGAGGCCTGGGATGGAGCTGGTGTGCTCCGACGTCCAGGACGAGATGCTGGCGGAGGTGCCCATGGATATGGAGCGGGTCGCCGCCGACATGATGGCCCTCCCATTCGCCGAAGGGAGCTTCGACGCGGTGTACGTCGTGACCGCCCTGGTGTTCGTCCACGACCCGGAGAGGGCCCTTCTCGAGATGGCCCGTGTGCTAAGGCCGGGGGGCAAGCTGGTCCTCCTTTCCCTCAATCCCGTCTCCCAGTGGGGACGGGACAGGCTCAGGGAGCTTCCCGCGCCCTGGGGGTCCTTGGAGGGGCTGGTGGCGATGGTGGAGGCGGCGACGGAGGGAACGGTCACCGTAGACCACGCCCTCAACTTGGAGGACCCCCACGTCCTGCAGCCATCCACGGGGCTCGACAACGCGGCCCTCATCGTGCTGACGTCCAGGATCCCTCAGTGACCCGGCCACGATTTTTAGGCGAGACGAAAACAATAAATCCCCCATTCTTGGTACCTGGGCTGGCGAACACCCTCGGGACGGCTCACAGGTAAGGCACCATCCTTTAGAACCGTCCCGTGATGGAAGGTAACGGTGAGACCATGGAAGAGACCGAAGAGAAGAGCCAGCTGGAGGAGAACCTCCAGGTCCTCGACAACCTGGCACGGATCAAGCACAAGATCGTCGTGATGAGCGGCAAGGGCGGCGTGGGCAAGAGCACCGTCGCCGTGAACCTGGCACTAACCCTGGCGGATCAGGGCCACAAGGTGGGCGTCATGGACGTGGACATCCACGGCCCGGACGTGGCCAAGCTCCTGGGCGTGGAGGACGAGAGGCTGCAGAGCATGGGTGACCTGATAGTGCCCGTCAGGGTCAACGAGAACCTCTCCGCCATCTCGATGGCGTTCCTCCTGGAGGACCGGGACACCCCTATCGTCTGGCGGGGCCCGCTGAAGATGTCCGCCATCCGCCAGTTCCTGGGAGAGGTGGCCTGGGGCGACCTTGACTACCTGGTCATCGACCTTCCCCCCGGGACCGGCGACGAGCCCCTGTCCGTGGCCCAGCTGATACCCGACGGAGCCTGGGCGGTGGTGGTGACCACGCCCCAGGACCTGGCCCTGCTCGACTCCCGGAAGGCCATCCGCTTCGCCGAGGCCCTCAAGATGAACGTGGCCGGCGTGGTCGAGAACATGGCGGGCTTCAAGTGTCCCCACTGTGGCGAGGACATCGACCTGTTCAAGATCGGCGGGGGCGAGGCCGCCGCCGAGGAGATGGAAGTCCCCTTCCTTGGGAGGATCCCCATCGACCCCCAAATGGTCACCATGGGCGACCTGGGTCAACCCTACGTCGTGAACGAGCCCGACGAGACGGCTCCTCGGGCCTTCCGCGAGATAGCGGAGAGGCTGGAGGCACGGGTGTCGGACGGGAAGTGAGGGCCTTCTGGACGTCATATCCTGGTGGCGACCACCAGGACAGCTACTGATACGATGGCGATGAGGACCAACGCGACCCAGGGCAGGTAGGAAGGAAGGCCTGGCTCATCGGAGGCCTTCTCCCTCACCTCGACCTGGGCGGTCGCCAGCTCCCTGCCATCGTGGACCAGGAGGGCGGTGTGGACGCCTCCCCTCTCCGCCCTGTAATCGACGGAGTACCAACCTCCATCCTCGGGCTGGAAGGAGGTGTCAACCAGCAGGGGTTCGTGTCCCTCCAGGATGTGAAGGGTGAACCCCTCGTTGAGGGGGACGGGCTCGCCCGAGAAGTCCCGGACCATAACACGGACCTGGAATGCCTCGCCGGCCACGAGCCCCTCCTGGGAAACGGGGATGTCGATCTCCGCCGACACGTCGGTGACGCGTCGGAAGGCCACCTCCTCGTCGGGGTGGTCGTGGCCGTCGTCGGAGGGGAAGAAGATGTTCCAGACGGCGTAGATGTTCCCCTGGAAGATGCACGCCGACACGCCCCCATCCGAGATGTTCCCGTCCAGGGGGTGGGACACCTCCACCACGTCCCCCAGGGTCTCGCCGTCGAAGGACCGCATCACGATATCGAAGTCTGCCCCGTGGGAGATGGAGTCGTCGTCGGTCGCCCAGAGGACGTACGACGTGCCGCCCTTGAAGACGACGTCGGGCTTGATGTCGTTGGACCTCCCTCCCGACGGTGAGAATTGGACCAGGGGTCCGAAGCCATCCCCCGAGAGGACCCTGCCTTGGATGGACGGCTCTCCCACGGCGGAGGAGGGAGGCGAGGACTCCCAAACCACCAGGGGTCCTGTGGACACCTGGGCCACCTGGGGGAACCGGTCGCTCCTCTCGGGGATGGTGGAGACGAGGAGGGGCGGTCCCGTGAAGGTCGAGCCGTCCCACCTTCTGAAGAGGACGTCGTGGTCGTCGGGCCTCACGGTGNNACGGTGAGGTTGCTGGCCGACCAGGTGAGGGCGAGCACGCCGTCGACGACGGCCATGTCCACCTGCCAGTCCTTGGCGGTCTCGTCGGCCCCGGACACGATGACGATGTCGGAGAGGGTCCCGCCCTCTAGGGTGGCCATCACGATGTCCTCGTCCCCCCCGCTGGCCCTGCTGGGGTCGTTGGTGCTCCATGCCACGACTAGCTGGCCGTCCATCACCAGCGCCGCGGGGTGCCGGTCCTGCCCCTCGTCCCCGGGGGTGAGGTCGACGATGGGGCCCCAGGACCTGTCCTCGGGGTCCATTACCCGCATCACGATGTCGTGGTCGAGGCCGTCGGTCTGGTCCGGGTCGTCGGTGGCGAAGATGAAGTAGATTAGGCCATCGTGCTCTACGCTGATCGCCTCGTGGGCGTCGTGGGGGTCGACACCGTCCACCTGGTACTGCACGTCCGGGACGGAGATCCACTCCTCCCCCGGTCGCCAGCCGGTGCCGTCGTTCTCCCGGTACGTGACCTGATGCTCGAAGTGCTCGTGGAAGCCCTTGTTCCACAGGACACGCATCGCCTGCCCGTCGGCGAATATCCTCGGCGAGTGGTCCTCGGTGGGGGACGACGATATGTTCTGCACTGGGAAGGGTATCTGACCCGTCGGCTCACCGAAGGGTACGTCCTCGTGGGCCCCCGCAGGGAGAACGGGGAGGGCCGCGATCAGTGCGAAGGCCAGAAGTGCCGGGATGGCCATCCTCCTTCGGGTCATGGGCGGTTCCAAGACTCGCGAGGACATCAATCTGCCTCCGGAACGGTCAGGCCTCGCGTCCCAGGTTCATCGTCGCATCCAACGGACGGCGACCAGCGCGGCCAGCAACGCCAGCAGCACCGGCCACATGCCGAAGCCGGGCAGGCTGTCGGTGTCCTCCACCGTCTTCTGGTGGACCAGCACGTTGTTGTCGTATAGCATCTCGGGGATGTCGTTGGAGATCTCGTACGTCAGCTTGTGCTTCCCAGGGGTGGGGACCCAGGTGAACGAGGCGGTGGCGTTGGAGCCCTTGGTGATGGTGCGAAGGACCTCGCGGCCCACCTCCTTGTCACCCTCCATAAGGACCACGTTCACGTTCTCGGCGGCGTAGGTGCCGTCGTTGGTGATGCGCACCGTGACCTGGTTGGGGCTCAGGGCCTTTGGCTTGGAGGGGTTGTACTCCACCGACTGGATCTTCAGGTCGGGCAGCTTCACGTCCAGCGTAAGCTTGACGTCGTCCGTCTCGGCGCTGGTTGAGGTGGCCCGGGCGAAGAAGTCCACGGGGTCGGTCCTGTCCGCGTCCTCGGGGATCTGGATGCGCATCTCGACGTCGACCCGCTCCTTGGCACCCAGGGTCACCGTGCTGATCGGAGTGCCCTGCATGTCGTAGAAGCCGGCACCCCAAAGGTTGCTGGGCAGACCGCCGTGCTCCAGGGAGAAGGTGTCCTCGTCCGTTGCCGTCGTTGACGATGGTCAGCCTGTAGCTGACGATGCCCTTGGGCGCGCCCTCGCCCCTGTACTTGGAGGAGGATAGGTCCACGGCGTACTTCTGGTGGATCCTGGTGAAGACCGGTATCGGGTAGTCCTGGCCGGACTCGTCAAGCAGCACCAGCTGTAACGGGGTGTTGCCCGCCTCGGCGTCGAAGGGGGTGGACACCACGGCGGTGAAGGTCTTGGTCTCCTTCGAGAGGAGCACCAGGTTCCTTATCTCCACCTCGTCCAGCTCGAAGGTGACGACCCATCCCGGCGGGACCTTGGCGGTGCCGAGCGCCACGTTCTCGTTGCCGTTGCCCTCGTTCTTGACCGTGACCAGGTACTTGGCGGCATCGCCCGCATGGACCGAGACCTCAGGGGCGTCCACACCGGGGTCCAGGCCGAAGACGCGGTCGACGATGGCCGACACCTGAACGTCCCCGCGGGTCGAGTAGTCCTCGGAGACGGCGTTGACCCTGAGCACCTGCCGGGAACCGGCCAGGGCGTCGGAGGGCGCGGTGACCGTGAGCCTGATGACCTGCTGCTCCCCGCCGGCGAGGAGCACCGTCTCCTTGTCGAGGACGGCACCCCATCCAGGCCTCGGGTTGGTGGAGGTCACGAAGATGGTGACCCTCCCTTGGAGGTTGCCCATGTTCCGGATGGTGATGAGGAAGTCCACCGAGTCGCCGGGGTCGACCCACTTGTTGGGCACCAGGGTCTCCAGCTCCAGCCTGAAGGTGGGGTTGATGATGCCCAGCAGGCGCTGTCCGTCCCAGACGGAGGCGTCGGTTGCGGACTGGACCCGGACGAACACCGTGCCGTTCTCGTTGGCCTTGGCGTCCTCGGGGGCGACCAGGCGTACAGAGAAGTTCGTCGACTCGTCCACGCCCAGTGTCACCATGTCCTTGTCCACGGTCACCTCCCATCCGGCGTTCTCCGGGATGAGCGTGTACGAGATTACGTACGTGTCGGGGACGTCGCCTATGTTGGCCACCGCCAGGTTGAACGTCACCTCGCCCCCTGACTCGACGAGCCGTGTGGGCTGGGCCGTGAACAGGGAGACCGCCTTCTCCACTATGATGAAGGACCGCCAAGAAAGGCTCTCGTCCTCGAACCTGGAGCTCAGGGACGTGGCGTTGATTGTCACGTTGATGAAGTCACCGGCGTTGGCCAGCGCGGGGCTGGTCATCGTCAGGTTGAAGAATACCTTGGAGTTGCCGGGGACCCGGTTGAACTCGGTCTCGTCGATGTGGAAGACCCATCCCACCGACTCGGCCCAGTCGTCGTAGGTGAGGGTGACCCGATAATCGTCGGGCAGGCCGCCCTGGTTCTCCAGGTAGAGGTGCAGCTTCTTCGTCTCGTTGGGGTGGAAGAAGTACATGTTGGCCAGCTCGGAGACGTCCACGGGGGCCAGCTCCAGCTTGAAGTTGAACATGAACTTGTAGTAGATCTCCGAGTTGCCGTCGCGGGTGTCGCCCCAGACCACGTGGACGTTGTCGTCGGGGTCCACGGCGACGCGGGGATACAGGGATGAGGCGGAGTTCCTCGAGAGGCGGTAGTTCTCGGGGGTCTCGCCCCACTTGCCCGTCTCCATCTTGGCGTAGTAGATCTCGGAGTTGCCGTCGCGGTTGTCGTGCCAAACGATGTAGGCGGAGTTCTCCTCGTGGGCAGCGGCGACGCGCGGTGGACCGGGGGAGACGCCGTTCCTGGAGATGACCACGTTCTGGTTCTGCACGGTGCCGTTGTTGTCCAGACGCGTGTAGTAGATCTGGCCGCCGTCCTCCCACACCAGGTGGACGTCGCCGTTGGGGGTGGTGGCGACGTCGGCTATCTTGTAGGTGGGGGTGGTGAAGATGTTCACGGACTGGCCGCGGGCCACGCCGTTCTGGTCTATCTTGCGGTACCAGGCGCCGGTGGAGGAACCGAAGGCCACGTGGATGTAGCCCGAGGTGTCGGTGGTAAGGGTCTCGTGCTCGGCATGGGACGAGACGTCAGAGGAGATCGCCACCTCGTTGACCAGGACCTTCTGGTTCTGGTCGTACTTGCCGTACACGATGTCCTCGCACTGGTACTCGTAGTCCTCATGGACGATGTGCACATAGTTGTTGATGGGGTCAACCGCGACAGCGGGCACGTGGGAAGCGGTGCTGTCCACGTTTCCCACGTGTATCTCGTCGGAGATGGCGTTGCCGTCGGGGTCGAACTTCTGGTAGAACACGTTCATCCATCCGTCGTCCCACACCACGTGGATGTTCGCGTCCCTGTCGATGGCGACGGTGGGTCCCAGGGGGTACCTGTCGGGGCTACCGTAGCCGCGCACCACGTGGGGCGTGATGAAGACCTCCTTGGACAGGGCCTGCCCCGTCCGGTCGAAGGTCTGGGTCCAGTAACCCGAGCGCTGCCATATGATGTGGGAGTTCTGGTCGGCGTCGGCTACCACCTGGGGGAGGGTGTCCTCGGCGGAGTTGCGGGTCACACGCAGGTCCTTGGTCCAGGTGTACCCGCCTATCTGTTCGGTCTCGATCCCCACGGCACGGTCGCCGGGTTCGGTCTCGGCGACTGCGGCCTGCGAGAGGCCGAGGAGGAGGAGACTGACGAGGAATAGGGCAAAGAAGGTTCGTCGCATCGGTCCATCACCTTGATTAAAATCGTAAGATTGGAAAAGATATGAGCGATATATACGTAGGTTGGTAGGGTTTTTGATGAAAATATCGGAGCTTATAAAGAGAACACCGAAAAGTAACCGGAGCCGATCCCCGATGGACGATACCGCGCGCAACGGAGGACGGGCTTCACGACCCCTCGGGACCCCTCTCCCTGAGCATCACGTAAAGGGGTCCGAGGAGCACGTAACCCGTCACAAGGACCATGGAGGCGACGGAGACGACCCTGTACAGCGTGAAGGTCCCCTCCACGTCCAGGTACCGCATGATACCGATGATGGCGAGACCGACGACCACCACCAGGGCGAACGCCAGGGCGATCCTTCCCCGCACCTTTGGGTAGGCGACGGGAGCCACCATCAGCAGGGACGCGACGAAGAGGACGCCAACCGCCACCGCCGGGACCGCCGGGACCCGGTTGACGTCGAACTGGGGGCTAAGGATGTGGCTGACCATGATGGCGAGGAACGCCATCGCAGGAGTGGCGAGGCCACAGAAGTGGGGCATCAGGTAGCCTCCGGTGGTGAACCTCCAGAGGCGGGTCCATCCCAGGGCGACCATCGAGAGGGAGGTGCCCATGACGAAGCCGTCGAAGGCGGTCGCCGTCACCGCCGAGACGCCCTCCAGGTCGTCCATGGCACCGGTGAAGGTGACGTACACCATGACGGCGGGGGCGGTACAGAAGGTGATGGCGTCGGAGACGCTGTCCAGGACCCTACCGAAGTCATGCTTGGTGCCGAACCTGCGGGCCGCCCAGCCGTCGACTCCGTCGAAGACGAAGCCCAGGAGGATGAGGGCGGAGCCTATGGTGATGTCGGTGCCCTGCGTGGCGAAGAAGTAGATGGCCAGCAGGCCACACAGCCCGTTGGACACTGTGAACACGTCGGCGACGCCCACCAGCCGCAGGTTCCCGACCGCGCCCATGGTCTCAACCCTCTGGTCCATCTTCCAGGGCCTCGGCCAGGTCGTCCAGGGGAGCCGGTTCCTCCGCCTCGCCCAGCTCCTCCGCGTCGTCAGCGGCGGCCTTGGCGTGGTCGGGCATGATGGTCTCCACGTTCCTGACGTTGGGGAACAGGTAGCCCGCGAAGCCTATGATCACACCTCCCACGCCCACGAAGAATATTATCATCGCCATGCCCGCCCCCGGGCCCGAGCCGAACATCCACTCCAGCGTGCCGGTGGCGTTCTCCATCATAGGCTCGGCCCAAAGGTCGGTGAGGGGTCCCGCTATGAGCTGGGACAGGGGAATGCCCATGGTGGCGATGAAGGCCCGGGTGGCGAACACCCTTCCCTGGTACTCCGGCGGGACCTTCGACTGCCATATCGCCTGGTTGGAGCTGTTGGTCAGGGCGATGGTGGACATGAAGAGGAACATGCCCGCCATCCAGTGGAACTCGTTGCGGCCCATGCCGATGACGATCCCCCCGGTGGCGGCGATGGACAGGCCGATGAAGACCCCGTGCACGCGGACCTTTGGACCTCCCCAGATTGAGATCACGGCGCCCCCGATGACGCCGCCGATGGCGCCGACGGACAGGACGGAGGCGAGGAGCAGCTCGTTGTTGTCCGTCTTGGCCAGGATCATCGGGTTCAGGAGCACGATGCCGAAGGTGGCGATGACGTTGAAGGCGAACAGGATGAGCTGCAGGCCCAGCAACCCCCGGTTGGAGAAGATGAACTGGAAGCCGAACTTGGTCCCCTTGACGACCGTCCTCACTGTGGCCGGCTCCTCCTCCTCCTTCTTGTCCAGCTCGGGTATCGGCACGATGGCCAGGCATGCCAGGGCGACCAGGAAGGTGACGATGTCCACGGTGAAGATGGCTGAGATTTCGCTTATGCCCAGGAGAATCGCGGCCAGGATGGGCGCGATGATCATCGAGAGGGCCTGGGCCATCATCACCATCGAGCTGGCCCTGGCGTAGTGCTTCTTCTTTACCATCAGCGTGGTTGCCGCCGAGAAGGCGGGGAACTGGAACGCCTGGAAAATGCCTGCGAAGGCGACGAGGACGTAGACGTGCCATATGACCATCAGGTCCGCCAGGTAGAGGGCGAGCATCCCCGTGGTTGCGATGCCCGCGGTCAGGTCGGTGAGGGCGATGGTCCATTTGCGGTTCCACCGGTCGACCAGGACGCCCGCGAAGGGCATCATGATCACGTTGGGAACGAAGGCGAAGAAGGCGGTCAGCGCCACCGCCGTGGCAGACCCCGTCTCGGTCCACATCCAGATTACCAGGCCGAACTGGGTCATGCCCGTGCCGATGATCGAGACCAGCTGGCCGAACCAGACTACGGTGTAGCCCCTCATGCCGGCGAGCCGTCCGCTGGAGGCCTCGCTCCCCAATGGCTCTGGCTCCTCGGCGATGACCTCCTCGGTCGCCCCGGCTGGCTCGTCCTCCGGCCCCGTCAGATCACCCCGGTGGGTCCAGCACGGTTAGGCAATACGTGGAGAAAAGGATATCGAGACCCTACCTCTCCAGCTCCAGGAGCGCCACCCGCTCCAGGGCCAGGTCGGGCCAGTTGTCCCGGGGTACCGCCCCCAGCTCGGCCTCGCCCACCCCCAGGGTCCGGAGGGCATCCTCGCTGCACTCGAGGACCAAATCGTCCCGGGTGAGCTCCACGGCGTCGAGGAGGGAACCCACCTGCTCCTCTGTTGGGACCTTGTCCTCGTCGGCGATGAGCATGATGGCGAAGGCCTGGGTCCCGGGCCGGATGCCCACACGCTGGAAGGCCACGTCCACCTGGCGCACCCCGGCGGCGCAGAGGACCCATTCGATGAGCAAGGTGCGGGCCAGGTTGTTCCCCCGCTCCATCGCCCGGTTCGCGTGGAGGTAGGCGGACTCCAGGTGGACCCTCCCGCATACCGCGGTGGCGTCCAGCACCTGGGCGATAAGTTCCCTGTCCTTGGCCGCGCGCTGGAGCTGGCGCATCCACATGTCCACGTGGACGACGGCCTTGCCGGTGGCCCCCACGTAGGTCTCAGCCGTCGTCCCCACCCCCTCCCTTCGTGAAGCTGGTCAGGGACATCTGGAGACCTAGCTCCTCCCCCTTGGTCGGCTCGTCATCCCCGTCGTCGTTGGAGCCCTCCTCGCGGCCCGTCTCATGGTCCTCGGCGTTGCTTCCGGCCTCCTGCTCCCACGTGGTGGTCCGCTCCTCCTTGCGCCGACCGCGCCCCTCGGTCACCTGGGCTATCATGCCCTCGGCCAGGACCCGACCTATGCCGGGGATTGATGCCAGCTGGTCCGGGGTGGCGTCCCGGAGGTCGCCCGGCTTGCGGAAGCCCTTGGCCCAAAGGGAGCGAGCGCGCCGCCGGCCCACGCCCCGGAGGCTCACCAGGGGCAGCAGCTCCTCCTTGACCCCGTAGCTGACACGGCGCTCCAGGTCCCGGAGCTGTCTTCCCAGCTCCGAGTACCCGGTGATGCGGGCGATCTCGGAGCCCGCGTAGAGGAGCCATCGGCCGTTGTCCACCTTGGCGCGGATGTCCCCGGGACCTATCCCGAACTTGACGGATATGGCGTCCTCGGAGCTCTCCAGTATCCAGTCTTGGAACATGGAGGCGGTCTTCACCTCGGCCAGGAACTCCTCCCGCTCCAGCTCGTCGTCCACGTCCTCCACCAGGAAGTCGTCCCTGTTCCGCTCGGCCAGCTCGGCGATGTCCTTGTAGTCGGACCTGCGCAGGAAGAAGGTCATCATGTCGGGGGTGGTGCAAAGGGCGGTGAGCCACGCCAGCGGGGTCACCTCCTCCCGGACGCCCGCCCGCTGCACCGCCTCCCGAAGCAGCACCGCGGAGAGGGGGTCGATGTAGAGGTCCGACACGCGCCGGCCGAACTTGGTGGGCCAGAGGCGCTTGCCGTCCCGGGTGATGAGCTCCTCCTCCTCCAAAAACTCCAGGGCCCGCTCCATCCTGTCCTCCAGGGTCCAAGTCTCCGTCTGGTGGGCGTAGAAGGTGCTGTCCACGAAGCGCTGCAGGTCCTCGTCGTTGGCGACCAAGCCGGTGGCTATGGAGGCCAGCACGTGGGTCCGCAGGGCCGCCTCGGTGCCCAGCTTGGAGTAGATGTGCTCAGGCTCCCCCAGGAGGTAGCGCTCGAGCAGCTCCTCCCGCTGGTTCTCCGTCTTGGCCACCAGGATGGCCTGCCCCTCGGTGTCGTACCTGGGCCTGCCCGCCCGGCCCAGCATCTGCTTGATCTCCAGCACCGGGATGGGCACGTTGCCGTAGTTGCTGTCGTAGCGGCGCACGTCCCTGACGACCACCCGCTTGGCGGGCAGGTTGATGCCCGCGGCCAGGGTGGGGGTCGCCACGATGCACTTGATGCGCCGGTCCTTGAAGGCGGTCTCCACGGCGCGCCGGTGGGTGGGGGACAGGCCCGCGTGGTGGAAGGCGACGCCGGAGGATATGCAGTTGGCCAGCCGGTCCCCCACCTGGGTGGTCTCCGCGTCGCCGCGCTTGACCCGCTCTGACACGTCCTTGAGGGCCTCCAGGTCGTCCTTCGGTACGCTCTCTCGCAGGTAGAGGCTGAGGCGCTCGGCCAGCGATTCTGTGGACCTCCTGGTGTTGACGAACACCAGGGACTGCTCCCCCGACTCGGTGCTGGCGGAGACCACGGAGACGACGGGGTCGTCCAGGTGGGGAAAGGACTCCCTGGAGTTGTCGGTGTACATCACCTCGCCATCCAGGAACACGCCCTCCTGGAGTACCACGGGGCGGAAGTCGGAGGTCACGTGGTCCGCCTCCAGCCACTCGGCGATCTCCCGGGAGTTCTGGATGGTGGCGGAGAGGGCGATGAGCTGGCACCGGGGGTTGATGGTCCGGATGCGGGCCAGGAGCACCTCCAGGGTGGGTCCCCTGGACGGGTCGTGCATGAGGTGGACCTCGTCGGCCACCACCACGGACAGGCGCTCTATCCAGTTGAGGTCGTGGCGGGACAGGCTGTCCGCCTTCTCCGAGGTGGCCACCACCACGTCCCTCTTTTCCAATTCCCGGCCCAGGTCGTCGAAGTCGCCCACCGACATGCCGACGGAGAAGCCCAGGTGCTCGAAGGCCTTGAAGTCGTGGTACTTCTCCTCCGCCAGGGCCTTGAGGGGCACGATGTAGAGGGCCTTGCCCTTGGCGATGACGTGCTTGAGGACCCCCAGGATGGCCACCAGCGTCTTGCCCGAGGCGGTGGGAATTGCCAGGACCAGGTTGCGGCCCGAGAGGACGGGCTCGAGGGCCTCCGCCTGGGGCGGGTAGAGCTCCTCGATGCCCTGGGACAGGAGGTCCTCCTTGACCCGGAAGGGGATGTCCAGGTCCTTCACCAGACGGCTTGGGCCGCCACCGGATTCTGCCATCGCCAGCGGGTTAGGGCGGGAGCCTTATTAAAGGCTTGGTAGGGGGCGTGGGTGGATGTGGGTCACGGGAAGTCGGTGGGCAGCAAGGAGCTGCCCGCGAGGTTCCCCTTGTGTATGACCTGGATGGTGGCCCCCTCGTAGGAGGTGGCGTTCATGCCCGTGACCATGATGGCGTCACCAGCGTCCATGGTCTCGCGCCCTCCCGTCGAATCCGAGTACCACACCTCCACGGCGGACCCGTAGGTCCCCGTGTCCTCCGTCAAGGGGGTCGAGGGGAGCAGGACCGAACCGTCGGCTGCCTTGATCACCAAGGAAAAGTCGCTCCACTTGGCCTTCGTCTCCTTCGGGGTCACCTTGTTGACGTCCCATTCGGCGTCGTGGAGCATCTCTGTACCAGTGTGGCGGGGGGATACGCTGGGCACGCCCAGGATGATGGTCACCTTCTCCTCCTCGTCACCGTTCCCGGAATCGTCTATGCATCCTGCCATGGAGATCAAGAATGCGATGGATATGGCGATGACAAACAGTCTGGATATCGGTACTGAACCGGATCGGCCCTTCATACGAACAAACCTCCAAACCCTGTGAATGAAATGACCAATCCTGATGATAAACCGTTGGGTCACCAGAAGGTCCCGGGGAGGGTGGCGGTGGCCAGCACCTCGCCCTGGCGGGTTATCTGCACGGTCGCCCCCTCGAAGTCCTTCGACATCGAGGTGATGCGCAGGGCGTCCCCCACGTTGGCCCTCTCGGCGTTGCCCGATATCTCTTGGTACCACATCTCGGGCTCGGTGCCGTACAGGCCGCTGTCCTGGGAGGGTATGGTGGCGGTCATCAGCACGGAGCCGTCGGCGCCCTTGACCGACACGTGGACCTCGATCCACTTGACCAGGGCGGTGTTGGGGTTGATGTCGGTGATGTCCAGCGTCGAGTCCCAGACGTCGCCCGCGTCTCCTGTCCTCTTGTAGATGACGGGGGCGGCGAGGGTGATGACGATGTAGTCCTCCTCGGTGGTCTGGTACTGCTCGTCGGAGACGTTGGACCCGTCCTCGCACCCTGCCATCGGGACGAGGAGCATTAGGGCCAGCAGGACGATGGCCTTCCCCTTGTTCACGGGTGAATCAGGGTGGCCCTCGGTATATGAACATGTCCTGGCTGTTCTATCATTCGAGAACGAACTCCAGCTCCAGGTCCCGGACCAGGTCGTTGACCTCCGCCTTGACCTCCTCGCCACCTGCGGCCCTGATGACCAGCTCGGCCACCTTTCCCATGTCCGCCTCGGTCATGCCCTTCCGGGTCATCTCGTTGGTGCCCAGGCGGCACATGGCGTCCACGATGATGTCCTGGGCCTCCAGGCGCTTGGCCAGTTGCTGGGGGTCCATGCCCGTGCGCTCCTCGATGGCCGGGGTGTCCAGCATCATCTGGTGGCTCTCGGTGAAGTCCCGGTCGGCGAAGCGGACCGGCAGGCCGCCCTCGTCGAGGGCCCTGGCCAGTGCCTTGGCGTTGCTGATGACCTGGTAGGCGTAGCGGGCGCCGTAGACGCGCATCTCCTCGAGGGCCACGCCCAGGGCGGCGATGCGGTTCCAGTGGGCGTTGTCCTGGGTGGTGAGGGTGAAGCTGGCCCGGACCATGGCCATGGTCTCCGCGCTGCGGGAGACCATCAGGCCCCCCTGGGGGCCGGGGAGCGTCTTGTGGGTCGAGCCGAAGAGGACGTCGGTGCGCTCGACGGCGTCGGGCTGGAAGTGACCGCCCGCGATGAGGCCCAGGGTGTGGGAGCCGTCGTACAGGAGGGAGGCGCCGACCTCCCGGCAGGCCTCGTCGATGGTCTCCAGGTCGGGGGGGAACAGGACGAAGGACTGGTTGAGGACGACGGCGTCGGGGCGACATCCCCTGATGCAGTCGACGGCGGCCTCGGCGTCCACCTGGAACCCCTCGGCGTCCCAGGGGAGGTCCATGGCGGTGTAGCCCATCACATCGGGCAGGTGGGGAGGGTGGTAGCCGTCGTAGCCCCCGTCGTCGGGGCGGAGGGCCATGACCAGGCCGCCCCTGGGAACCAGGGCCGCGATGGCGGTGACGCCGGCGATGTGGCCCGAGATGGGCCTGGCGGTTGCCCCCTCGGCGCCGTAGACCTCCCTGAGGAGCTCCTCCACCCGTTCCTCGACGGCCTCGGTCCAACGGGTGCCCCGGTAGGCGTTCTCGATGACATGGCCGTGGAGGTAGGCGTCCACGCGGAAGGTGTACCTGTGGCCCAGGTCCGAGCCCAGGGCGGCCCTGACGGCGGGGGAGGTGACGTTCTCCGAGGGGATGAGGTTGAGGGTGGTCGACCTCCAGGCCTCGTGCTTGGCCACCAGGTCGGCGATGCGGTCCATGGAGGCGTGAAAGCTCCCGCTAGTGGATTTGTTTTTCGGTCCGCGGGCTCACATGCCCAGGTCGCGGTAGTCCTCGCCCGTCACCCGGGCGCCGTCGAAGTACGGGGGGACCCCGGGGGGCAGGGGCTCGTCGTCGTCGCCCTCGTGCTCCATTATTATCTCCAGGAGCATCCTGACGATCTCCCGCAGCTGCTCGACCTCCAGGCGGAGCGCCTCCACCTGCTTGGTCAGCTCCTCGGTCTCCTTGTCCATGTCAATCCTCCCCCTGCTCTGGCCTGACGTGCTCGGTGCCCGTCGGGAAGTCGCCACCGTAGCGGGTGGAGATCTTCCTGTCCTCGTACCTTTCGCACTCCTCGCACCACAGCCTTCCGTCCTTGAGGGCCATTGACTGCTGGCAGCCGTGGCACCGGGCCTTGATGACGCCGTACTGGTCGTCCCGGGTGTCCAGCTGGATGCTGGGCGCGGCCTGGATGACCTTGGCGCGCACCACGTCGGTGATGCGGTACACGTCCTCCAGCTCCCGCACGTAGTCGTGGGAGCACTTCGCCACGTGGATGGCGGCGTGGGTCTCGCCCATGACGATCCTGTCCTTTCCCTCGATGCGATGGATGTCCAGGGTGACCATGGAGGACTTGAGGTCGTCTACGACGGCCACGACCACGTCACCGTCGCGGACCTGGTTCGTGGGCTTCGATGGCTCCACGTAGACCATGTGCTCCTTCTCGTTGTAGGAGAGCGTTCCCACCTGTGCGGACAATATCTTCCCGTCCTCGACGTAGGTACCGGGTCCCGCGAGGAACTCCTCCTCTCCCCCCAGCTCTTCGCCGGGATACACCATTCTTCTCTCGGTCATGTGAGCTCAGACCTCTACGTCCACTAGAAGCAGACCCTAGTGGAAGTGGCAATGACAGGTTCCATATAAGAACTTTCGCCTTTAGGGGATAGGGGGTCCAGGACGGGCATGCGAAGGCCTTATGTGCCCGTCCGCTCCATACGGTCACCGGTGGGACTTTGATGGACTCCCAGCTGGCCTACGACACGCTGTTGGTGGCATGGGTGTTGGGGGTGGCCCTCTACATGTTCTCCCTGGGCAGGCTGGCGGGTGCTTCCGGCTGGCCAAGTCGTGGCTAGTCCATCTCGCGCTCCGTCAGGACATCGCGCATGTGGTTGACCTTGCGCTCGATGGTCTCGGGCTTGCCGATGTCGTGGCGGGCGTCGTACTCGCCGGACACCGATGACAGGGCCGCCTCCGCCTTCGCCTCCGCCTCGGCGATGGTGGGTCCGCAGCCCACGAAGGCCACCGAACGGGACGACGTGGTGTAGATCGTCCCCTCCCTCTCGTTGACGGAGGCGTAGAACATCTTCGCGCCGGAGTCCGTGACCACCTCCTCGTTGATGCCCAGGGGCACGTCGGCCAAGGAGGAGACGCCGTAGCCCTTGGGCACGATGTACTTGCACACCGTGGCCTTGGGCGCGAACTCCAGCTCCACCTCCTTCAGGTTGCCGGTGACCATGGCCTTGAGCACGTCCACGTACGAGGTCTTGAGGAGCGGCAGCACGTTCATCGCCTCGGGGTCTCCGAAGCGGGCGTTGATCTCGATGACCACGGGGCCGCGGGGAGTGTACATGAACTGGCCGTAGAAGGCCCCCACGTACGGGCAGCCCTCCCGCCGGAGGGCGTCCACGATGGCCTGGCAGATCACCTCCGCCTGCTCGAGCACCTGCGGGGGCAGGAACGGGAGCAGGTGGTCGGCGGCGGAGTAAGAGCCCATGCCGCCGGTGTTCGGCCCAACGTCGCCCTCGTAGGCACGCTTGTGGTCCTGGACGGGGGGCATGGCCTTGAGGGTCATGCCGTCGGTGAAGCACTGGAGGGTGAACTCCTCCCCCTCGACGCACTCCTCGATGACCACCCTGTTGTCGCCGCCGATGCCCTCCTCGATGACCTCCCTGGCGTAGGCCACGACCTCGTCCTTGTTGGCCATCTGCTCTCCCTCGATGCGCACGCCCTTGCCCCCGGTCAGGCCGATTGGCTTGACCACCAGGCGGCCCTGGTACCCTCTGACGAAGGCCTCCATCTCCGCAACGTCCGAGAAGACGTGGTGCTCCACGCGGCCGGGTATGTCGTGGCGCACCATCAGGTCCCGGGCGAAGGCCTTGTCCGTCTCGATGCGGGCAGCGGCCTTGGTGGGAGAGGCAGCGGGTATGCCCGCCTTATCGAAGGCGTCCACGATGCCCTCCTGCAGCGAGGCCTCGGGCCCCACCACCAGCATCTCCACAGCCTCGTCCTTGGCCCACTCCAGGACCTGGGGGACGTGGCGCTCGTCCATCAGCTTGTACGCCTTGCTCATCCGGGCGATGCCCGGGTTCAGGTTCTTCATGACGGAGTAGAGCTCGCCGCCGCCGCGCACTACGGCGTCGCAGATGGCGTGCTCGCGGGCTCCTCCGCCTACGACCATTATCCTCATCTAGGTAACCCCCCGAGGGTAGCGCCCTCATGGGTCGCCAGGCTCATAAGGTTTGTGCGCGGGAGCCTGGCGAGGGGCCTCAATCCACGGATGTCGTCGTGTCCTCCCCGTAGACCACCAGCTCGGGGCGGTCCTTGAGCTTGTCCCTCTCGTATCGGTGGATGAGCTCCCTCATCACCATCCCGTCCACCCTCTCCTTGATCTTGCCCAGGTGCTCGCTGGTTCGGTCCGTTCCCCTGACCGTGACCGAGGCGGTGTCCACCCGTGCGATGAGGGGATTGCGCTCCACCACGAGGGTCATGCCCTCCCAGGGCTCCCCCGAAAGGTGGAAGGTGTCCTCCCATTGGTCCTCGCTGGCCTGGTGAGGCCCGTCCCTGGAGTACCCGATGCGGTCCATGTCCAGGGTCTCCACCATCAGCTGCGAGAGCCGCTCGGGCCTGACGTCGAAGTACTTGACGTCCTCGACCTTGATGTCCCTCTTCAAGGCCTGCCCGACGAGGAAGAACGCTACGATGCCCCACAGGACGATGACCATGAAGGCGAAGACCACCAGCAGCTGACCGTCCAAAAGCCGCGGCCCCATGTTCAGCGAGAACCCTATGAAGAAAAGCAGGTAGATCATCAGGACCAGCAACATTCCCAGGTTGGAGCGCTTGTCGTGGATGCCCGGTTGCCACTCCCTGTCGTGGGGCCAAGAGTAAGGAGCTACCCCCATTCACACCGCACTTCCATTGTCATGGCAAGGTGAAAAAACTATTCCAGCCGCAGGGGCTCNNCACGTGGAGCTCCGGCTCCTCCTCCAGGTGGTACTTCCTGAGCTGGAGCTTGAACGGGTTCGCGACGGCGTCGTCGATGGCCCCCTCCACCGCCCTCCTCTTCTCCTCCTCCTCGATGTCGTGGAAGACGCGGATCTGGGTCCCCGACGTCTCGGGCCTTCCCAGGGGGCGGACCTCGATGTCCAAGGGACCCCCGTCCATCATGCGGACGGAATAGACGACCTGCATCCTGGTGCGCAGCCGCCAGGTCCGCACCTCCTTTTCGAACTTGGCCTCCTTGGACATGAGCAGGAGCCCGACGGCGGTCTCCACAGCGCGCACCTCGGAAGGGTAATTGCGATGGCTCATGTAGGCGTAGTCGTGGAACACCAGCTCGTTCCAACTGATGATGACATAACCGAGGAAGCAGAACAGCGCGGGGACCATCAGGATCGAAGCGGCGAGGCAGAAGGACATCTCGGTCAAGATCCCGAAGGATATCAGGCCCACGGCGATCAGGGTCGTCACCGATGCGGCGACCATCCATAAGGTGTGTGAAACCGCGTCCCTGCTCGACCAGCCCTCCTCCTGACCGGATGACCCCATCTTCCCCACGGTTGTCCTATTGTCGCTCCTCGGATTAATATGTGACCTGTGAGGGCTCCGAACACTACAGGCCCAACCGCAGGTACCTTTCGAACACCGATCTCCTGACCAGGTCCAGGACGGGCTGAACGTCCTCCAGATCGGTGGGGGTCCTGACGCGGACGCAGGACCAGTTGGGGTCGGTGTCGCGGGCCTCCCAGGCCACGTCAACGGTCACCCCGTCCTCGCCCTCAATCGAGATGTCGAAGCACTCGCTCTTGACCAGGGAGGTGGGGTCCACCCTCGTGCGGGTCCTGAACCGCCAGCCCGCTGCCGCCAGCCCCTCCTCGATGGCCGCCGACACGTACCAGGGGGAGGCGTGGAACACCCTGTCGTACTCGTACACCAGGTTGTGGTTGGATGACTTGACGTTCTCCGCGAGTATCAGCATCAGCAGCCCGATGAGGATGAAGCTGAGCATCATCCCGAAGGCGGTCACGACCATCACGAGATCGTTGTGGGGGTCCAAGATGGCCCACACCGTGGCGGCCCAGAATATGACCATGACGATAATGATGACCGCGGCTGCGGCGTTGTTGAAGCGGACGGAGATGCTGTTGTGCCAGATCTGCTGCTCCCTCTCCTCCTTCCCCATCGCCATGAGCAGACCGGCGTCCTCGTCCACGTCGACGGAGAGCCAGTCCATCCTCCTCGCCTCGAAGAACTCCAGGAGCATGTCGAGCAGGTCCCGCGTCTCGCGGGAGTCCCTGTCGGAGGTCTTCACCATGACGTTGACGTAGTGCCGCTTCGGCTGGATCACAAGCACTATAGTGTGCCGGAGGCCCAGGCACTCGTTCAGCACCAGGGTCTCGGTGCGCGTCTCGTCGTCCTCGAGCAGGTCATCGGTCTCGGTGGTGCGGGTCACTGGCCTGTACTGGAGGGGGACGACGTTCATCACGCCCCTCACCAGCATTTCGGTGTCCGAGATGCGGAAGTTGCGGCCGAAGGTGGCCTGGTGGCCGGTGTTCTTGTTCTCGTTGTGGACAAGGCCGATTATCAACAATATTATGAACAGCGTCGGGTACAGGACCCACATCGCCTCGTCGGTGAAGAAGACCAGTGGGTCCGTGGAGCAGATGGCAGCAACCACGAATATCACAAGCAGGTTCATGATGGCCAGGGCTGCCCCGCCGTTGAAGTACCTCGTGTCGGATACGGAGAACCACCCCTTGGGCGCCTCTCCTAGTCTCAACCCCATCTTGTATCTATCTAGTACAATCTGTTAGAACGCCTATTAAATCGTTCCGATGGTTCTCAGACGTAGGCCAGCATGATCAGGCTGAGGGCCATGATGAACATGCCGAATATCAGGCCCACCAGGACCACGTGCCCCTTCCCGTACTTGTGGGCCAGGGGCAACAGCTCGTCGATGCTGATGTACACCATGATGCCCGCCACGAAGGCCAGCAGGCCCGGCAGTATGGCGGGGTTGCCGTCGATGAAGGGCATCAGCACGGCGAAGCCCACCAGGGCGCCGATGGGCTCGGCCACGCCGGAAAGGAACGAGATCCAGAAGGCCCGCTTACGGTCGCCCGTGGCGTAGAAGATGGGCACCGACACCGAGATGCCCTCGGGGATGTTGTGGATGGCGATGGCGATGGCGATGGCAATGCCCAGGCCTGGGTCCGAGAGGGCGGTCACGAAGGTGGCCAGCCCCTCGGGGAAGTTGTGGATGGCGATGGCCAGGGCGGTGAAGACCCCCGCGCGGAGTAGGGTGGACTTGCGGGCCGAGGAGGACCCCTTGAGGGCGTCCAGGGCCTCGGCGTCCGTCCCCTCCGGGTGTTCCTCATCCTCCTGGGCGCACATGCCCGCGGGTATGGCCTCCCTGGTGGAGATGGTGTCCAGCTCATCGTCCTCGGCGAACTCGTGGGGGTTGGCGTCGTGGGGGATGACCAGGTCTATGACGGCGATGACCAGTATGCCCAGGAAGAATGCGAGGGTGGCCCAGAGGTCGCCGTCGTACCCCTCTGAGCTCAGCTCGTCGATGGCGTTGGGCATGAGCTCCATGAAGGACACGTAGATCATCACGCCCGCGGAAAGTCCCAGGGCGAAGGCCAGGTAGGACATCTTGGGGCGCTTGAAGAAGAAGGCGATGGCGCTGCCTATCCCCGTGGAGAGACCCGCGATGAGGGTCAGGATGAAGGCGAACGCCACTGCCGTGTCTATCTCCATGAACCGCTCTCCCGCCTACATGGCCCGAAGCTCGTCCAACGTGAGGACGGGTATCAAGTTTACGCCTACATCCGCCATCGTCCCGGTGGCGCCCTCGCAGCGGTCCACCACCACCACCAGGGTGTCCATGTGGGCGCCCGCCTCCCGGAGCGCCTCGACGCCCGGGACGGCGGAGCCGGCGGTGGTGGTCACGTCCTCCACCATGAAGACCCGGTCCCCCTCGTCGAGGGCGCCCTCGATGAGGCTCCGGGTACCGTGCTCCTTGGCCCTCTTCCTTATCATCAGGTACGGGATGCCCGTCTCCAGGCTGATGGCCACCGCCAGGGGCACCGCCCCCAGGGCCACGCCCGCCACCTTGTCCGACTCGGGCGCGTGGTAGGCCATCGCCTTGGCGCACATGGCCAGGATGTCGGGGTACGTGAGGGCCCGCTTCATGTTGACGTACACGTCGCTCTTGCGGCCCGAGGCCAGGGTGAACTCGCCGAACTCCACCGCCTTGACCTCCATGAGCCTCCTGGCGATCCGGTCCTTGAGGACCACAGGGTTGACCTCCTCGTCCATCTCCATCTTCTTTTCCTCCTCACCAGGGTACGTCCTTCTTGCCCATCTTGTAACCTATGATGTTCACCCCCCTGTGAAGGGCGGGCGAGATGATGAGTATTACCAGGATGTGCCAGGGGAACGCGTGCTCAGCGGGCCAGAAGGTCTCGGAGAACCAGGGCCATGCGAAGATCCCCGCCAGCAGCCACGAGCCGAGGATGAAGTCGTACATGTCCATGATGGGCGACTTCGCCCCCCGGTCCGCGCCCCTCCGGCGCTTGAAGAAGGACTTGACGAAGTCCCCGAAGAGGGAGCCGAAGGCCATCCAGAACCCTACCCATAGCCACGAGAGGCCGGTGTCCCAGCTGGGCATCAGGAAGTCGGTGAGGTCGGTGGTGCCAGATGCCCTGACCGCCATGCTTAGGATGCCCACCAGCACCACTCCCCCGACGGTGCCGCCAATGAGCCCTCGCCACGTCTTGCCGTCGCCCAGGAGGCGGTTGCCGTCCCTCCAGACCCGGCCCCCGTCCATGGGGGGACCGCCCCCGGTGAGCACCGCCACCGGTCCCGCAACGTAGGCGGGGAGCATGGCGAAGAAGGCCTGGAAGATGATCAGCAGGGCCTCCCCGATCAAGTCACGGCTCCCTCCGGTCCTCGGAACGCGGTGGTCGGATAAAAGGTTGCCCTCGCCCCGCTAGGCTGCCATCTCCTTGGCCAGATGCTCCAGCATCCCAGGCACCCGCATGACGTCGATGACCGCCAGCACCCGGTCGTGCTTCCTGAGGCGGTCGGCCACCTCCATGGCCATCTTGCGCTCCCGTTCCTTCTCAAGCACGGCGAAGCCCTTGATGGAACGGATGCGCCGGTCCCACTCCTCTGCCATGTCGGTGGGGCTGCGGGCCTTGTAGCGCCGCATGCTCTTGACCCTTCGGGTGTGCTTGACCAGCTGCCAGTACGTCACGTTGTCCACGAAGACCAGGGTGTACTCGTCGTCGGTGAGGTCGATGGGGGACACGGGCACCTTGTCCCTGTCCGCCGCCCTCACGGCCTCCATGAAGGCTGGGGGCGGGAGCTCCACGTCGCCGAAGGTGGCCAGCTTCCGGCTGTAGGCCATGTCGGTGTCGGAGATGAACACCTGGTCGCCGGCGGCAGCGGCGTCGGCGGCCACCAGGTCAGGGTGGAACGGCTCGTCCATTGCCCTCTCCACCTGTTCCCTGGAAACAACGCCAGCGGGCATCTCCAGCTCGTCGGGGACGTCATCGTCGTACCCCTCGTCGCTGTCATCGTCCTCATCGCCCTCGTCGTCCCCGTCCTCTCCCTCGGGCTCCACGGGACCGACGCCCAGCATCCTTCTCATGCCCTCGGACTCGGGCACGTAGTCCTCGTCGACCGCAGGGTCCTCCTCGCCGTCGGCCCGGAGGGCCTGACGCACCTCCCAGAGCTCCCTGTCGGAGAGTGAGATGCAAACGGAGGTGGGTCTCAGGAGGCCGTAGGCCTCCGCCACCTCCTCCCCCTCGACGACCAGGCCCTTGAGGGTGGAGTAGACGTACAGCTCCCTCTCGCCGAACTTGACCTTCTTCAGCAGGACCTTCCCCCCCTCTCCTGTATGATGCGGAGCACCTCCTCGGGGTCGTCCAGCTGGTCCAGCTCAAGCCGGGATATCACGGGGGTCCCGCCGATGGTCTGCTGGTCCACCTGTCGCTCCACTATGAGCACACCGTCCTGCTCGGCCACCCGGGAGATCTGGGCGATGACCCGGGCGCGCACCTTGGTGTTGAGGTCTGGCCTCCCCGCCTTCACGCCGGTGAGGAAGACGTGCCTCTCCGTCGAGGAGAGGGCGTTGAAAGGGCAGCCCATGGTGGGCAGGACGTTGTAGCCCAGGTTCTCAAGCTTGCCGAAGACCTCCTGCTCGATCTCCTGAAGGTCCGAGATCTGGGTCCTGATCTGGTCCAGGTCGGGACTGGTGCCGAAGGGGTCCAGGGCTCGGACCAGGGGAACCCCCAAGAACTCCTCCAGGCGCATTGCCGTCTCCAGCTGGGCCGCCATGCCCTGCTCGTACATCTGGACCGACCTGCGCGAGACGCCGGCGGCCTCGGCCATCTCCGAGAGGGAGAGGTTCCGCTCGTTCCGGACCCGGGCCAGCATGTCCCCGTCGATGTCCACGTACCTCCCCCCCGGTCCCGCGTAGACGAAGGGCGGCACGCCCTCCAGCAGGTGGTCCGACAGGGTCTCCAGCGTCATGATGGGCACGGCGTGGCGCAGGTACAGCACTCCCTGTTCCAGGGCCGACCGGGAGGTCCGCATGCCCACCACCAGGGGGGCCCCCTTGAGGGTCGCGGCCAGGGCACGCAGCTCCATCGCGCCCCCCGACTGCAGCCTGTCCACGTTGGTGTAGGCCTTGATGATGAGTAGGGTGTCGTCCCGCCGGGCCACCAGGTCGAACACGGCGGTCCAGGGGTCCATGGGCTCGGAGACGCAGAAGCCGGCCCGGACCAGCAGGTCCCGGGTCTCGTGGAGCAGTATCTGGCGAGTGGGGGCCACGGCCTTGGGAGTGTTAGCACTCGTATATAATACTATGGTCCCGGGACGCACAACTGGCCATCGGGGTGGTCCAACGGGCCGCGCGGCTTATATACGACCCCCGACCTTCGGGACGCCGTGACCGACGCCCCCGTTGGCAGGCTGGAAGGCGATTCCATCCTCGTGGAGGACGACAGGGCCGCCAGCACCCTCTACAACAAGGGCAGCCACGGCACCCCCGAGTCGGGGGGAGGTCTGCGCCTGACGTTCATGGAGGCCGCCTACCTGGTGGACGCGGACCGCCTCAGGGTGGAGGACGGCATCGGTGGCGACATCACCCTGGAGGACCTGGTCTCCTCCGGCGGTCGCGCCGACCCCGCCTTCGAGGTGATGTACCTGGTCTACAGGGACATGAGGGAGAGGGGCTACCTGGTCAAGCCCTCCACCACCCAGGGGGTGGACTTCGACGTGTTCCCCCGGGGAGGCAACCACAAGGACCCGGAGCGCCAGTGGCTGCTGGCGGTGAGCGAGCGGGCGTCCTTCGAGACGGCGCCCTTCCTGGACATGCTCCACCGGGCCCAGAGGTTCGGCCGTCGCGTGCTGATCGGCGTGGTGGACGAGGAGGGGGACGTGACCCACTACGGTGCCCAGCTCCGGGAGATGGGGGGCACCCTCCCCGGCGAGGGGGAGGGAACCCTGGAGGGCTGGGCCTTCGAGGACCGGGTGCTCGCCTTCGACCTGGAGGCGGCGGGGGACCTGGCCCCCCCGGGCCACCTGGGCAGGCGGCTGGGCGACATGCACCAGCTGTCCCTGATCGAGGCGGCCCACCTGCTGGAGACGGGGCACCTCACGCTCCGGGACTCGGGGACGGGCGAGGGCCTGGACGAGGAGGAGTTCCTGGAGCGTGTCCGCTCCCGCCGTCCCGACTTCGACCTGCGGTTCAAGGTGTACCGCGACCTGCGCGAGAAGGGCCTGGTGGTCAAGACGGGCTTCAAGTACGGCACCCACTTCCGCGCTTACGACAGGGACCCGGACACCGAGCACGCCCGTTACCTGGTGCACGCGGTGCCACGGGACCTGGAGACCTCGTGGCCGGAGCTTTCCAGGGCGGTCCGCCTGGCCCACGGCGTGCGCAAGGAGATGGTCTTCGGGGCCGCTGACTCCGGAGGTGTGGAGTACCTCAAGCTCAGGCGGGTCCGCCCATAGGGCGGACCCTGATTATTACGCCCTGGAATCGGGGCCCAACCCTTAAGAGAGAGGACCTGGCATTGGTGGTGCCGGTGTAAGCCATGCGTAAGCTGCTGCCGGCACTGTTCTGCCTCATAACCGTTGCCCTACTGGCGTCCCCCGTTAACGCTGTACCCCCAGCCACGTTCACCGACCAGGACGCCATGGACCTCCTGGGCCACACCTTCAAGGAGGAGTACTGGACCGCCGAGGACATACCGTTCACCAAGGACGGCGCGGACTTCTCCTTCTCCATGTCGTACGCCCAGTACAAGTCCGTGGACACCTTCCTCATCGCCTTCAACACGTACGAGAAGGACGAGAACGTATCCACCCTCCCCTACCAGCTCTTCGGACTGCACTACTACACGCCCGAGGGCTTCGAGGTCTTCATCGGGGCGGTGTTCGCCTTCATGATGGCGTTCAACGACACCTACGACGGCACCGGTCCTGGCCAGAACGACCTGCCGGACCCCGGCCACGAGCCCTACTACTACGTGATCCCCTTCGGCCTGGGCAACACCCTGGCCGAGGAGCCCTACGTCCCCGAGGTGGAGCCCATCGCCGTCCAGAAGATCGATGAGGGCCACTATCGCTTCGGCCAGCGCTACACCAACCTGTACGCCAAGGTGGTCGGCGCCAACAACCCCGTGGAGTTCCTCCTCTCCGCCGCGTTCCCGCTGTACATCGCCAAGTTCAGCGAGTTCACCGTGGAGTACGACGTGATGATAGACGAGGACACTGGCACCATCAAGGCCGAGACCTTCTACACCATCGGACAGGTGGAGAAGCTTTGGCTGTGGGGCGTCGAGGTCGACCCCAGCGAGCTGCCCGAGGAGATGGGCCTGGCCGCCGTGCACTATGTTGTCCCCTTCATCAACGGCATCCCCTACAACAAGGCCGACGCCAGCTTCGACGTGACCGGCAACGTCACCGCCGAGCTGGACAAGGACGTGACCATGTCCGTCAACGACGGCAAGGAGCGGGCCTTCACCATCGGCCACAGGGGCAAGTACGACCTCATCAACGAGGGCAACGGGAACAAGATCCGGGAGGGCGCGGACGCCACTGCCCTCTCGCTCCAGGCCACCCTCTCCGACGCCATCCTGGTGGCATGGCAGGCGGCCTTCAGCCTGGACGTGTTCTGCACCGCGGCCTACGCTGTGTCCGAGAGCCTCCAGGAGATGTACGTCGGGCCCAAGGCCCTGTGGAACGCCGCCCGCTTCACCTTCTTCGTGGCGCCGCCCCTCTGGTACGCCACCTCCTTCCCCGGATGGCAGGGCTACCGCATCGAGCACGACCCCACCTACACCGGCTTCGCCGACGTGGACTATAAGGAGGTGGAGGAGAAGGCGCCCGGTTTCACCGGCCTGCTATTGCTGGGCGCCATCGCCGTGCCCACGGCCATCTACTTCGTGCTGGGAAGGAAGCAGTACTGAGAGTGCGCAAAGGCCAAATGCGGGCAGTGCCATCCGCGTGCGATGGTGAGCATCACCGCACCGGACGGTTCCATCCTGGGCGAGCGCCCCTTCGTCATGGGCATCCTGAACGTGACTCCCGACTCCTTCTCCGACGGTGGCCAGTTCGCGGGCGAGGGCGCCGTCGAGCACGCCCGACGGATGGTGGCGGAGGGCGCCGACATCATCGACATCGGTGGCGAGTCCACGCGACCCGGCTCGGACCCGGTCAGCCTCGCCGAGGAGCTGGCGCGGCTGGAGGCGGTGCTCCCCCGGGTGGTGGACCTGGGCGTACCCGTATCAATCGACACCACCAAAGCGGAGGTGGCCGAGTGGGCCCTGGACCACGGAGCCGCGATGGTCAACGACGTGTCCGCGTGCCGCTTCGACGACGGGATGGCACCCCTGGTGGCCGACAGGGGCTGCCCCCTGGTGCTCATGCACATGCTGGGGATGCCCAAGACGATGCAGGAGGACCCCCGTTACCCCCGGGGCGTCATCGTGGAGATCACTGACTTCTTCAGGCGGCGGATGGAGGACGTGACCTCGGCGGGCGTGGACGCGGACCAGATCGTACTGGACCCGGGCATCGGGTTCGGAAAGACGGTCCCCCACAACCTGACCATCATGGACCGGCTGGTGGAGCTGAGGGAGATGGGGAGGCCCCTCCTCGTGGGTGCGTCGCGGAAGATGTTCATAGGCCTCATCACCGGGGCCGAGGTGGGCGAACGGCTCCCCGGCTCCCTCGCCGCAGCCGTGATGGCGGTGATGGGTGGCGCCGACATCGTGAGGGTCCACGACGTGGCCGAGACGGTGCAGGCGGTGCGCGTCGTGGACGCGGTAACGAAGTACGAGGAGTGGTAGGCACCTCACTCGCCCTTCCAGGCCATCGCCTTCCCCGCATCGATGGCCTCGTCGATGGCCCGGGAGTAGTACTTGAGGGCCTCCTCCAGCTTACCCTCCTGATGCCTCTTCCAACCCGCCGCGTACTGCATCTCAGCGTCGGAGACGTCGGCGCCCATCCCCTTGGTCCTGGCGATTGCCTCCTTGGCCGTCCTCTGTCTCTCCGAGACGAACTTGGCCAGTCCGTTCCCCTCTCCAGCGTCGGGCTCCGCCGGCGAGGCGATCGATGTGGCGTCCTGAAGAAGCTCCCTTGCCACCTCGAGCTCGTTCCTCTCGAACGCCTCGACACCCTTGTTGAGCAGGAACTCCTCCTGGGTGACATCGTCACCAGCCTGGCGCGCGTCATCGATAACGAACCTAGCGTCGGTGAGCAGCCTATGGGTCTTTCGGTAATCCGTATTGAGGGCCTTGACCTCGGCCCTTGCCCGCGCTCCATGATCCAAGGCGTTCCGGAAATTTCCTGCGTTCAGCTCATTGAACGCCTTATTCAGCGGCGCCTTAGCGCAGGACATGTCAAGACCGAAGGACCCGACCAGGGTGTAGTTGTACCTGACCTTGGCCAGGACCTTGAGCGTGCTCATGTAGTCGTCGTCGAGACCGCCGATGGTCTCGATGGACCGGAGGCATAGGACCGCCGCCCTCCTGTACCTCTTATGGTTCAAGGCCTTCTTGGCGGCGATGAGCAGGGGACGGGCGGTGCTTATGTCCGCACTCTTGGTCCTGACGGAGAGCAGGATGTTCCGGAACATCCTGCTCTCCGTCAGGACNNTCGATGTCCTTGCGGTCGACTGGGCTTTGGCTATGTCAAGCCGGGCCCTGTCGTAGTCCCCCCTCTCCAGGTTCCGGGTCGCCTGTCTCAGGAGGTCGTTCACACGGGCCTTGTTGGTACCGACCTTGAAGAGGTCCTCGAGCTCCCGCTTGACCTCCTGGTAGTCCTCACTTATCTCCAGGGCCTCCGCGTCCGTCGCCGGCATTCCCCTCGGTTACCCCCTCGTCATCATTACTATGTTCGCGGGCCTTCTTCTCTTCTTCGGTCGGGGCCCACCCCATGTCGTCCTCCACCACCTCCCCGTCCCCCCTTCCCCGGGAGAGGAGGAGCATGGCGGCGACCACCACGATGACGAGGATGATGGCGACCCACACGAGGGGGTTCCCAGTGCCACCACCACCGCCGCCCCCGCCCCCGTCGTCGTCGGACCTGACGGTTACGGTCATGGTGTCGGAGTGGGAGTTGCCGGCGTCGTCGGTCACGGTGAGGGTGACCAGGTACGTCCCCTGTAGCTCGAAGGTGAAGGAGGGTTCCGGGCCGGTGAGCTCCTCCTCGGCCTGGTTGTAGTTGAAGGTCCAGACCCAGGTGAGGACGGCCACGTTGTCGGTGGAGGTCCCACCGTCGAACCTGACGGTGGCGTCCAGGTCGACCTCCACGTCCTCGCCCGCCTCCGCCACGGGGGGCTCGGTGTCAAGCACCGCGATGGTCAGCTCGTCCGAGTCGGACAGGCCGGACCCGTCGAAGACCTGGAGGGTGAGGAGGTAGATGCCCACCAGGGTGAACGTGTGGTCGAAGGTGGGTCCGCTGAAGTGCTCCGCGTTCGCGCCCCGGGAGAGGGCCCAGTTGTAGGTGACGATGCCCACGTTGTCGGATGAGGCGGTGCCGTCGAAGGTGACGGTGTCACCCTGGCCCACCACCTGGTTCTCGCCGGCGACGGCCTCGGGCGGGGTTATGTCCCTCACCTGGACGGTGAAGGAGTCCATCGCCTCGTTGCCGGCGGCGTCGACGACCACCAGGGTGACTGAGAAGGTGCCGGCGGCGATGAACGTGAAGGCGTTGCGCACTCCGGAGAAGTTGCTCACCTCCCCTCCCAGGTCGACGGTCCACCGCCAATCGATGATCTCCACGTTGTCCGAGCTGCCTGTGGCGTCCAGGTCCACCACGTCCCCCTGGTCGATGGTCACGTCGGAGCCCGCCACCGCGACCGGGGGTGTGATGTCGGCCACCGTCACGACGACCTCGCCGAAGGCCCGGTTGCCGTTCTCGTCCTCTGCGGTGACGCTGACGGTGTACGTCCCCGCCCTGTCGAAGGTGAAGTCGGGGGTGTGGCCGGACAGCATTATGGGAGAGCCGGCGTAGACGAACTGCCAGGTGATGTTCGTTATGTGCACGTTGTCCGTCGAGGCCGAGGCGTTGAAGCGGACCCGGGCGTGCTGGTCCACCCTGATGTCCTCCTCGGTGATGACCAGGTCGGGGGGCGTGATGTCGATGATGGTGACCGTCAGGTCGTCGGTGTCGTTGTTGCCGTTGGCGTCCTCCACCGTAAGCGTGATGTGGAAGACCCCGGCGTCGTCGAAGGTGAAGTCCACCTTCTCGCCCAGGAGGCTCCTCTCCTCGCCGCCGTAGACGAAGGTCCACCTGTAGACCTCCACTCCCACGTTGTCGTGGGAGGCGCCACCGTCCAGGGTGACGGTCCAGTGCTGCTGTCCCATCACATCGGCGGGCGCGATGGCCACGGGCGCCTCCGTGTCGTTGACGAAGACGGACACCCACTGGCGGTCCAGGAGGCCCACCGCGTCCCTGACCGTCAGGTACACGAAGTACTTCCCCGCCAGGTCGAAGGTCCACGAGAAGGTGGTGCCGTAGAAGGTGTGGTCCACGCCGTCGTACGTCAGCTCCCAGGTCCAGTTGACCACCTCCACGTTGTCCGTGGAGTTCGAGCCGTCGAAGTGGACGGTGCTGTGCTGGTCCACGATCATGTCGGTCCCGGGCCTCGATACGGGCCTCTCCCTGTCCAGGAAGAGGTCCAGCTTGGTTAGGAAAACGTCGACCCGTCCGCCGTGGACCTCCTGGTAGGCCCCGGAGGTGGTGGGGAAGTCCAGCGAGTTGGTGGCGCCGGCTATGTAGGCGCCCCCGTCGGGGTCCACCTCCAGGCCGTTGGCCAGGTCCCACTCGGTGGCGCCCAGGTAGCTGGCGTACACTGGGGTGGCGCCGTCGGGCTCCAGACGGAACAGGAAGGCGTCGTACTTGCCGGCCCGGGTCTCCTGCTGAACCCCCACCATGGTGGGGAAGTCGCCGGAGAAGGTGCTGCCCACCACCGTGGCCACCCCGGTGGCGTTCACTGCGAGGCCCTCGCAGTAGTCGTCCTCCGTGCCGCCCAGGAACGTGGAGTACTCCAGCCGGGAGCCGTTGGACGAGAGCCGGAGGATGAAGGTGTCGGTGGCGCCTTGGTGGACGGTCTGGTACGAGTTGTTGGTGACGGGGAAGCCCCCCGAATCGGTGTCCCCCGCCGCGTACACCGAGCCGTCCCCGGCCACGGCGACGAACTCGACGAAGTCGTCGAAGAGGCCACCGATGTAAGTGGCCCAGGTCAGGGACCCCAGGTCCGCGGCCAGCTTGGCGACGAAGCCGTCCCGGGTCAGGTTGTTCATGAGGAAGTCCTGGTAGGTGCCGTTGGTGGCGGGGAAGTCGGTGGAGATCGTCTCCCCGCCCAGGTAGACAGCCCCCTGGTCGTCCAGGTCGAGGGACAGGGCCACGTCCCACTTGGCGCCGCCCAGGTAGGTCAGGGCGTCCACGGAGGAGCCGTCGGACCTCACCTTGGCCACGAAGGCGTCGAAGGAGAAGCCGGTCAGGTTCTCGAAGGCCGCCCCCGATGAGGCGGGCAGGTCGGGGGAGAGGGTGTTGCCCGCGACCAGGATGCCGTCGGTGCCGTCGAGGGCCACGGCCACCAGCTCGTCGGTGGCGTTACCGCCCAGGTAGGAGGAGAAGACCAGGCCCGTCCCCTGGGCGTTCAGCTTGAGGAGGAAGCCCTCGTGGTCGGAGCCCGTGTGGACGGTGTCGTAGGCACCGGACGTGGTGGGCATGTCGGTGGAGTTCGTGCGTCCCACCACCACGGCCAATCCCCCGGAGTCGACGGCGATGTCGTAGGGGTAGTCCGCGTTGGTGCCGCCCAGGTAGGTGGACCACTCCAGGTCCGAGCCGTCGGCGGAGAGCCGGAACACGAAAAGGTCGGTGCTCCCTCCCGCGTTGGAGGTCTGGAAGGCGCCCACGGTCACCGGGAAGTCGGTGGTGTTCGTCTGGCCCGCCACCAGGGCGCGGCCCGCCGCGTCGACGGCCACACCGGCCACTGGCTCCTCCAGCTCGCCCGCCCCGCCGCCCACGAAGGTTGAGTAGACCAGGGGGTCGACGACCACGGTCCGGGCACGGTCGTGCTCAACCAGCCGGAAGGCGAACGTGTCATCTTCAGGCAGGTCGAAGGCGCAATCGATCCGCTCGGTCGGGTCGTCGGCGTAGAAGGCGACGAGGCCCGAGTCCCGGAGGTCGCCCGCCACCGTGCCGATCACCAGGTCGCCGCTTCGGTCCACCCACATGCCCTCGTGCCCGTCCACGTGGAACCTGGCCAGGGCGGGGTCCGCGCCGGGTCGGATGACCAGGTCGTACTTCAAATGTCCGTCGGTGAGCCTATAGACCAGGTCGATGCCCTCCCATAGGTCGCGGTATACCACCTCCCGGTAGGTGAGGAGGCCGGTGGTCCAGCGGGTCGGGTCGTCACCACGGATGAAGCTGGTCATGCCCGGGAGCGGGTCGCGCCCCTCGGGCGGGACGACCTCCGCGCCCTGGAAGTCGATGCGTACGTTGCATCCCAGGTCGCCGTCGACCAGGGTCATCATGGTCCCGTCCCCCAGGAGGGCCACGCCCCCGTCCGGGGTCCAGGCGTACATCGACACCGACGGGTCAACCTGGCCAGCGTTCTCGAGGAACCCGGGCACGGCGACCGGGACGGTGACACCGGGTCCAGGGGGTCCCGCGTCCTCCACTGGTTGAGGGACCGCTGCCGCCAGCTGGACCAGCAGGACGAGGATGACCAGAGTGGTCGGTATTCCGGACCTGGCCCAGGGTCGCATCTCCCTTGCGATGCTGCCCCACGATTAAAAACCTTGCCGTTCGGTCCACCGGTGGCCTATCCGTCTTCCAGGTGGGCCTTCCACCACTGGACCGTCTCCTTGAGGCCGTCCTCGTACGGCCTGGACGGCGGCAGCGAGCTGAAGGCCTTGGTCCATGAAGTGCCGTCGAGTATTGGTGGCCGGAGGAACATGTAGAAGATCTCCTTCTCCTCCCTGGCGTCCTTGGTGAACCGGTCGGTCATGTTGATGGCCACGCCGAAGGCCTCCCTCACGTCCGGCTCGTTACCAGCCTCGTCGAAGGCGGTGGAGATGAACTGCCGTGCAGAGGTGGTCCCGGGCCCCGGCACGTGCCACGCCTTCCCCCACGCCACCTCGCTCTCCGCCAGGCGCACCATGGCTGCGGCGGCGTCGTCCACGTGGACGAACTCCCGGTCGGCGTCCAGGTCGCCGGGCCAGGTGACTGCCCTACCGTCGATGACGGCGGGGAAGATGCGCCGCATGCACCGGCTGTGCACGTCGGGACCATATAGGTCGGGCAGGCGGGCGACGGTGGTGCGGCACTCGCCCCGGGTGTTGGCCTCACGGAGCTGGCGCTCGATGTTGACCCTGATCTGGCCCTTCTTCGTGCCCGGGTCGTGGGCCTGGTCCTCCCTCACCGTGCCTGGCCCCACGTCCCCGTAGACCAGCACATTGCCCGGGAAAACGATGTCCACCACCTTCTCCTCCTCCTCGGCGGCGGTGATGATCCTGCGGGTGTGGCCGACCAGGTCGCCCCAGTGGAAGTACGGCATGCAGGCGCAGTGGAAGACGGTGTCCACGTCGTCGATGGCGTCGTCTATGTCCTCCTCCTCGCACAGGTCGCCCTCACGTACGTCGGCGTCAACCTCGGGGAAGCGCTTCCTGAAGACGTCCGCGTCCCGGACCAGGACCCGAAGGTCGCAGTCCTTGAGCTGTCTGACCAGGGCGGCGCCGAGGGAGCCCGCGGCCCCCGTTACCAGACAAGTGCCCACCATTTGCTGGACCCGGTAACCCGTCGAGGTGCGTGGATATGTAGGTTGCCCCCCCATTCTCACCGGGCGGGAACCGGCAACCTCTTTATCGTCCCAGCCGTTCACCGGCCCATGATAAGGATAGGGCCCTCGGGGTCCACCACCCAGGCGAAGACGACGCTGGACGCGGTGGGCATCGTGGCCGACATGGGCCTCACCGCCCTCGAGGTGAACTACGTCCGGGGCGCCAGGGCCAGCGAGGAGACGACCCGGAAGGTGGCGGCGAGGGCCGAGGAGCGGGGGGTGGCCCTCTCGGCCCACGCCCCCTACTACGTGTCGTTGAACTCACCCAAGGAGGAGGTCCGGGCCAGCTCCGTCGGCCACATCGTGGAGACCGCCCGCCGGTGCATGTGGCTGGGAGCCCCCTTCTTCGCGGTGCACGGCGGGACCTACGGGGGATTGGAGACGGAGGAGGCCACCGACGGGGTGGTGGACCGCATCCTCCAGGTCCAGACTCGGATGGAGGCTGAGGGCATCACCGGCGTGAAGGTGGGCCTGGAGACCACGGGGCGCCCCTCCGCCTGGGGCACGCCCGAGGAGATCGAGGCGGTGGCGGAGCAGGTGGACCTGGTGATCCCCGTGGTGGACTTCTCCCACGTCCACGCCCGCACCAGGGGTGGCCTGCGGACCGAGGAGGATTTCCAGGCCCTGGTGGATTGGGCCCTGGAGGTCAGCGACTGCCAGCTCTACTGCCACTTCCAGAGCATAGAGTACGGTGAGAAGGGGGAGCGGCGGCACCTGCCCGTGGACCGGTGGGACCCGGACTTCCGCCTCCTGGCGCCGGTGCTGCGTGAAATTTCGTGCGATGTTCATTTAATATGCGAGAGCCCATTACTCGAGGAGGACGCGCTGCTGCTCAAGCGGGTGATGGACGGAGAGGAGGTGTGAACCGATGCTCGACGACGTGGAGGCGATGAAGGAGCTGGACAGGAGCGGCATGCTGGAGACGGTGGGCGCCTTCCCCGACCAGCTGAAGCACGCCATGCTGATAGCCCAGGGCATCGACTACCCCCAGGTGATGCCCCGTCACGTGGTGGTGGCGGGCATGGGGGGCTCGGGCATCTCGGGCCAGCTGCTGGCTGACTGGGCCTTCGACCGGCTGGACGTGCCCGTAACCGTGGTCAACGACTACCACCTGCCCACCTACTGCGGCAACCGCACCCTGGTGCTGGTGGAGAGCTACTCGGGGAACACAGAGGAGACCCTCTCGTGCTTCGAGGAGGCGTTGGTGAGGGGATGCCACACCGTGGCCGTCGCCAGCGGCGGGGAGCTGGCCGCCAGGGCCCGCCAGCGCGGTGTGCCCCTGGTGGAGATCCCCGACGACCTCCCCGTCCCGCGGGCGGCCACCGCCTACCTCTTCGTCCCGCTGCTCATGGCGATGGAGGGCACGGGCCTTGCCTTCGTCACCGACGAGCTCCGGGAGGCCATCCGGGTGCTCTCTACCATGCGGGACGAGCTGGGACCCCAGGTCCCCACCGCCAGCAACGCCGCCAAGCAGGTGGCCCTCTCGCTGGAGGGCACCGTTCCCGTGGTCTACGGCCAGGGCGTGATGAAGGCGGTGTCCCGGCGGTGGAGGACCCAGCTGAACGAGAACCCGAAGATGCTTGCCCGGGAGGACGTCTTCCCCGAGTGCAACCACAACGACACCCCCGCCTGGGGCGAGTCGGGCAACACCGACCAGTTCTCGGTGGTGCTTCTCCGGGACTCCACCGAGCTGCCAGAGGTGGTGGACCGGATTGAGCTTACCAAGGAGATGGCCTTCTCCAGGGCGAAGGTGGTGGCCGAGGTCCGGGCAAGGGGAGAAAGCCCCCTGGCGCGCCTGATGTCGGCGATGTACGTGGGGGACTACACCTCCCTGTACCTGGCCTTCCTCCGGGGGATGGACCCGGCACCCATCGACATGATAGAGGACCTGAAGCGCGCCCTCAAGGAGAGGCGCGACTCCAGGGACGGGTGAGGGGACCTCACAGTTCCCGACGACGGGCGGTCCAGGACGCTAGCAGGGCCAGCCCCAGCACCGCCAGGGCCATGGTCGCCCCGGGTCCGGGCGCGTCGGAGCTGCCGTTCACCACTGCCAGGGGCTTCTCCGCCCTGTTGTTGTCGTCGTCCTCCTCGTCCACGTGGTCGTCCACGTCCACGAAGGCGACGATGGTGTACTTGCCCCGGGTGTCGGGCACCCACGTTATGCGACCGGTCTCCTCCCCGCCCGGTTCGATGGGACCAATCCTGGCCTCGCCGATGACCCTCTGGAACCCGTTGGAGTCCCGGTAGTAGAAGGTGAGGATGACGCTCTTCACGGTGTAGTTGCCCTGGTTGCCCACGGTGGCGTCGATGCGGGTCCTGTCGTCACGGCCCGCCTCCTTCGGCGAGTCCAGCTCGACGATGTAGAGGTCCGCCCGGAGGACGTTGACCACCAGCGTGATCTCGCCCAGGCCCAGGACGATCTCCACATCGGTGGTGTTGGTAAAGTCCCCGTACTCGATGGTGAAGGTCCAGGGGTTGTAGTCAACCTCGGGGCCACCGTCGGTCCACTCCAGGATGGCCAGCTCGTAGGTCTGCGTCCTCCCCTCGAAGCCCGTGGGGTAGGGACCGTACGAGAGGTCCTGGCTGCTGGCGGTGACGTTGGCGTGGGAGAGCCACTTGCCGTCCTGGTCGACCACGCGGGCGTTGACGGTCATGTTCATGCGGATGTCGGCCAGGTCGTTGCCCCAGGTGGCGTCCAGCTCCTCGGGGTCGATGTCGAAGCCCAGGGACTCCACGCCCCACCCCGCGTTGCCCGACACCTGGCACTCCTGGAGGTCCAGGGCGCTGTAGACGAGCATGATGCCCGAGGCATTGCCGTCCACGAAGGCGCAACGGGTCGCGTTCACCAGGCTCCAGTACGAGGACACGGCGGGCCCGTTGCTGTCCTCGATGGTCACGTCGATGAGCTCCAGGGAGGAGGTCTCCACCAGAATCCCCGTGCCGGTGGCCTTGTAGGAGCAGCCCCACTCGCGGCACTGGGTGGAGCCGGTGATAATGATGTCCCGCAGGACGATCTCGGAGCTGGCCACGTTGATGCCGTCCCCGCAGCCCTCTATTGTCACGTCCTGGACGGTCACGCCGCTGGTGCTGTCGATGTCCAGGGCGGCCTCGGCGCCGTCCCTCACCGTCACGTTGTCGAACTCCAGGCGGGGCTCCTCTGAGGTGAAGCCTACGAAGGACAGCACGATGGACATGTCGGCGCAGCCCTCCACCAGGGTGTCGGCGACGCGCCCCTCGGCGTAGAGGAGCTCGATGGCGGTCCTGGTCTCGTTGAAGTGGCAGCCCACCACCTCCATGTAGCCCAGGAGTGCCACTACGCCCTCCTGACCGTCGTAGAAGTACGAGTCCTCCACCAGGGAGGTGCCGTTCTCGAAGGCCAGGTGGTCCCCGTAGGGCCGGGAGTCCATACCGGTCACGGTAACGTGGGACCTCACCGCCCATAAGGTCCAATTGACCCGCTCCACCGAGGCGTCCACCAGGGTGACGGTGCTGTCCCCGATGACGAAGGCCATGATCATGTCGGTGACGGTCACGTCGGAAAGGGTACCCTCCACCTCCGCCATCTGGATGCCGTACTGGCCACCGACGACGGTGAGCCCGTCGACCGAGAGGTCGCAGCCGTAGGCGGACAGGCCCAGGCCGTCCGACGTTATCTCCACGTCCTCCACCGTCAGGCTGCCCGAGGCGGCTATCACGCCACCATGGAGGTTGGAGAGGGTCTCGTCGTCGATGGTGTAGTAGAGGTCGGAAAGGGTACACCCGGTGATGGTCAGGTCGCCCTCGGAGAAGATGACGTACGAGGACTCCGACGCCGAGGCGGTGACGCCCGTCAGGACCAGCTCGCCTCCGGGCTCGACGTTCAGCTCGTTGACCACGCCCTCGGACGAACCGAAGGTCAGGGTCGAGCCGTTGATCGTGAGGGAGCCGCCGTCGGCGACGGTGATGTTCGCGGTGATGACATACTCGGACTCCGACCAGACGGTGGGTCCTTCGATCACGGTGTCCTCGTCGATGTCGGCCCCCTCGACCAGGGCTGTGGCCAGGATGGCGAGGGTCGCCAGGATCATCAGTGGCAGGCTACGGACCAGCGTCCTGCGGTGGCTGATGTCGGCGCCGCCAGGACGGTCCTCGGGAGGGGACATGCCCAATGGCATGCAGGGACTTGCCCTTTTACCTTTCGGTTACGTCGGCCAGGTCAGACCGGTACGCCCTAGACCTCCTCCCACTCCTCGAAGGCGTTGCGGCGCCTGTAGATTATGAACGCCGCGCCCGTGACGGCGGCCAGGATGATGACCAGGAGGATCCACCAGAGCACGCTGCTGGTCTCGGTGGTGGGGGGCACGTACTCCTCCACGGTGACGACCACGGAGATGCTGTCCTGGGCGCCCACGTCGTCGGTGACCACCAGGGTCACGTTATAGACGCCCACGGGCAGCTCCACGTCCAGGAGCCTGCCGTAGCCCACGGGCTCCACCTGGAGGTCGTGGTACCAGGTGTAGTTGAGCTCGTCCTCGTCCGGGTCGGAGCTGAGGGTGCCGTTGAGGGTCACCGGGTCCCTCTCGCGATAGGTCTCCTCGCTGACGGGGGACTTGATGTTTGCCAGGGGGGCCCTGTTGACCCAGATGTTCGCCACGGTGGAGCTGTCCTCATTGCCCAGCACGTCGGCGGCCATGAACTCGACCACGTTCTCGACGCCGGGTGAGAAGGTCAGGGTCACCGTGGCGGTCCAGGTGCCCTCCCCGTCGTCGGTGAGGGTCACCTCCTGCCACTCGCCCATGCTCCCGGTGCCCTCGGTGCCGGACCGGACCATCGCGGAGGTCGGGTCCACCCCGGTGATGGCGTCGGTGATGGTGATGGTCACCTCGACCTCGCTCCCTGGCTGCTTCTCCAGGGGCCCGGGGGAGACGGTCCCGAACTCGGGGCCGGTGGTGTCCACCGTGAGGCTCAGCTCCTCGGAGAGGGTGGGACCGTTGCCCGCCACGTCGCTCCCGCGGAACTGGACCCGGTTGTCCGTCCCGTCGGAGAAGGTGGCCTGCACCGAGAACTGGTTTCGGGGGCTGCTACCGGTCATGCCCACGTTGGTCCACTCGCCCCACTCGCCGCCGGTGTAGACCCGGTACTCGATGGAGGAGAGGAGCACGCCGCTGCCAGGCTCGTCGGACACGTTGGCGCCGGTGAGCAGGGTGTCGACCCCGTGGGGTCCCGCTTCGGGGAACAGGTCGTAAAAGGATATGGGGGTGGCGTCCACCCGGACCCTGTAGTGGGGCGAGGTGGTGTATCCGTTGCCCGCGATGTCCTTGGCCCTCCACTGGACGAAGTTGTACGGGGAGTCGCCCATGGCCATGAGCTGGCTCACGGAGATCTCCTGGGAATCACCGGTGGACGAGTCCCAGGACTGCCAGTCGCCGTAGCCCGAGAGGTTGGCGTGGGAGATGCGGAACTGGATGGTGGAGACCTCGATGCCAGCGCCGTCCTCGTCCCTGATGGTTACGCCGCACTCCACGTCGAGGACGGTGTGCCAGGCCTCGGGGTCGGGGAAGGCATTGGTGTACGTGACGTTGATGGTGTCCACCATGATGCGGAGGTTGGACGAGATAGCGGGCCCGTTGCCCACCAGGTCGGTGGCCCGCCATCGGACGTAGTTGTCCGCGCCGTCGGGGATCGTAAGCAGGACCATGCCGTCGACGGTGACTCCATCGGCGCCCACCTCGAGGCCGTTGGTGCTCCAGTCGGTCCAGGTGACACCGTCGTCGATGGAGTACGAGTACTCCAGCGTGGAGGCGCGCACGCCCGCGGAGGCGCCGTCGTCGGCGGTTACGCCGGCGAGCACCTGGGAGCTGGAGTGCCAGTCGTCAGGTCCGGGGACCACGTTGGTGAAGGTGGGCACGTCGGCGTCCACGCCCAGCTGGAACGACCGCTCTTCGATGAGGGTGGCCAGACCCGGCAGGCTGGTGAGGGTCAGGGTCAGGTTCTCGTCGGCGTCGGTGGCGGTGTCCACGGCCAGGACGAGGCTGACCGCCTCCCCCGAGACGTGGGCCGCGGAGGAGGAGCTCCCGTCGTTGTCCTGGAGGGTCACCTGGAAGGCGCCCGAGGGCGGGTACACGTCCTGGGTGCCCTCGTACACGACCACGGGCCCGGAGACGGTGACCTCCTCGCCGCCCTTGACCCAGTCGCCCTCCTCCAGGTCGCCCTGGATGGCCCCTGACGCGGCCAGGGAACCTATCAGCTCCAGGTCGTTCTCCACCCGGAACAGCTCCCGGGCGATGAAGGGGGTGGTGATGTCGTCGATGATTGTGCCCACCTTGGCGTCGCACAGCTCCTCGTGGGGCCAGCTCCAGTTGAACTCCACGCGGAAGTGGACCCAGATGGTGTTGTTGTCCGAGTCGTGGACGATGTCGGTCAGGTCGGAGGCCAGGGTGACCAGGCCCTCCGGGTCGGTCACCTCCTTTATGTACGAGCCGCCCATCTGTAGGCCCGCCTCCAGCACCACGCCGGCTCCCTCGGGGTCAAGGGTCAGCTGCACGCGGGTGGGCAGGGTGGAGAGGCCCGTGGGGTTAACGTTCACCCTGAAGTTGTAGGCCTTGTAGGCAGCGTAGAGGTCCGGCCCCTCTCGGAGGGTCAGGGGTCGCATCAGGTCCATGATGCCACCTCCGTTGACGATCACCAGGTGTCCCATCGTGTATTCGGAGGTCCCGTCGTCCCACCATACCCACTCGCCGGGGGCCGGTATGGCAACGTCCTCGTAACCGTCGTTGTCGAAGTCCCCCCTGTCGGCGAAGTTAAGCTGGGGGGACATCCAGTCGGCGTTGTACTTGTACTGCCAGCTGGGCTCTTCCGGGATGCCGTCCCCTGAGTTGAAGTGCAGCTGGAAACGGAACTCCGACCTCTCCCTGCTCTGGGACATCATGTTGGCGTAGATGAACGCGTCGTTGAGGCCGTCGCCGTTGATGTCGGCCATCACCACCCTCGGGCTGTGGTCCGAGGACAGCTCCTTGAGAACCAGCTTGTAGCTCTCGGAGGGCCTCGTGGGGATGCCCAGCTCCGAGCCGGGCAGGAGGTAGAGGTACTGGACGTAATCGAACAGCCCCTCCGCCTGGCCGTAGTCGATGACGATGTCGTCGTACTCGTCACCGTTGAAGTTCACGGGCGCGTGAAGGGTCCAGCCGTAGGAGAACTGGGTGTTGAAGGTCACCGTCATGTCCGGTTCCAAGGAGATGCCGTCCTCGGAGCCGTGGTAGACCTGCACGTGGGGTGCGGAGGTGCTGGCCAGTATCACATCTGAGTAGCCGTCGGCGTTGACATCTGCATGGTGGATGCCCTGCAGGTAGTAGTATCGGCCCTCCAGCTCGGGGGTCCCGTTCCAGTCGGGCTGGAGGGGCAGCCCGCCCTCGGAGCCGTAGAACAGCTGGAAGTCAGGAGGATAGAACGTGGCGTTGGGTTCGGGCCAGGGCTCGTCGGGGTCCTTGTCCGGCGGGGGCTCGTCCTGGTTGGCGCCGTCGCCCCTGCCCCCTCCCGGCGGGGGTTCCCCGCCGCCGTTACCAGGGTCCTCCCATATCTCGAAGCCGTGGCGGTACACGAAAAGGTCGTCGTAACCGTCGCCGTTCACGTCGCCCACGCCCCCGAACTGGAAGGATATCCAGGTGACGTTGGGCTCGGCGTTGGTGGGCAGGATGTTGATAACGGTGTCCGCCTGTTCGGCGAAGCCGTCCTCGCTGCCGTAGTGGACGTAGAGCTTGTACTGGTCCTCCCACGTCCACTCATAGACCTCCCCGTCCTCCTCGTACTTGCGGATGAGGAACATGTCGACCCTGTAGATGATGTCGTTGTGGCCGTCCCCGTTGACGTCACCGATCCATCGCTCGCTGTGCTGGGCCCAGCCAGAGGAGCCGTTGCCGATCTCCTCCAGGTCGTCCGCGGAGTAGTTCCGGTCCTCCTTTCCCCGGACCAGGTACTGGGCGGAGGCCCCGTAGGGGATGGGCTCTGGCTCTCTCCAGTAGTTCCAGCCCGAGCCGACCACCAAGTCGTCGACCCCATCGCCGTCCACGTCACCCAGGTTGGTCACGGACTGGGCGAAGGGGTCGTCCTCTGGCCCATCCAGGATGGTCACTATCGGTATGACGTCGTCGCCCTCGTCCGCGACTGGGGTGGGGCCGCGGTCGCCGTCCGAGGGGGCGCCATCGCCCGCCGTTCCAGCGCCCACTATCGGCGAGAGGGGGGTCAGCAGGAACATGAGCGCAACAAGGAGCGCAATTGGCCTCACGGGTACTCTCGATATGGCCATGGATATCACTGCTCTTACAGATGCACCCGGCTATTAATACTTACTAGTTACATGTAGGCCCGCGCGCACGAGGGCCAGTAACTTGAAGCATGAGTTCTTTGGAGCGGATTTCGAACCATTACGGAGATATTATTATCCACCCCGCCCCTGTTGGTGGCTCGTGCGTCCAGCCCGCGTGATGCTCCCGGTGGTCGTTGCTGCCCTCTTCGTGGCGAGCGGCCTCGCCTCCGCCCTTCCCCAGCCGGACTTCGACCGGCCCGACCGGTGGTTCGACGACCACGTGTACCATCACCACGCGGACCTGACCACGGAGCTGCAGCAGCTCCAATCGGACCACCCTTTCTACGTGGACCTGACGAGCATCGGGACGTCGGTGCAGGGAAGGGAGCTCTGGACGGTCCGAGTCACCGACCCCTCGGTGCCCGCCGAGGGCAAGTTGCGCGTGTACATCGACGGTGAGCATCACGGCAACGAGCAGCTGGGCGGGGAGCTCTGCATCCTCCTCCTCCACCACCTGCTGGAGGACCAGACGGACCCCCGGGTCCAGCAGGTCCTCCGTGAGACCATCGTCTGGGTGACCCCGATGCTCAACCCCGACGGCAACGCCCGGGACCGCAGGGGCAACGCCAACGGTATCGACCTCAACCGGAACTATCCCTTCGCCCATAACCCGGGAGGCAGCCGCGGCGACGCCCCCGCCAGCGAGCCCGAGGTGCAGGCCAACGTGGCATTCATGGAGGGGGCCGACCTGGACCTGTACGTGACCATGCACACGGGCATAGTGCGGCTCATCCACCCCTGGAGCTACACCTACGACCCCGCCCCCGACCAGTCGATGTACGAGAACCTCACCGAGATGTCCGAGGCCCACGGCATCACCTACGGTCAGGCCTCCCACACCCTCTACGTGGCCGCTGGCACCGCGAAGGACTACGGCTACGGCGCCCTGGGGGTCCCCAGCTTCACCTATGAGGTGGACGACGAGCAGACCCGCCTCATCTCCACGAGGCAGGACATCGCCACCCGCCTCGCCGACGAGCTGGACCTGCTGATGGACCTTATCCTGGCAGCCCCGATCATGCGGGCGAACCTGAACGTAACCGGCACCTCCTTCGAGCAGGACGGCGCCGGGGTCGACGTCACGGTGGACCTGGAGAACCTCGGCCTTTCGGCGGCCAACAACACCACTGTCACCGTGGAGGCATGGAGCGGCTCGACGATCGTGAAGACGGCCTCCACCACCCTGGACCTGCCCGCGGGCAACTCCACCCGTGCCAGGGTACACGTTGACCTGGATGACGGCTCCTACGTGCTTCGCACGATCGTGGATTACCCCAAGCGGCTCCAGGAGAACTCCACGGTCGAGAGGGTGGTCCTGGGGACCCACGCCACGAGCGTCAGCACCTCCCTCCTGGGAGGCTCTGGTGGGTGGGGCATAGGTCTGTTCCTCCTCCTGGTCGCCCTGGGCGTTGCGTTCCTCTACTGGGCCCACAGGAAGGGGTGGTGGAGGCCCGGCATGGTCTACGGGAAGGTCATGTCAAGGCTCAGGCCCCCCGCGGACGCCTAGGGGTCACTCCCCGCAGCCCTCTTCCTTGCGAACTGTGGCGCGGAGCTTGAGCTCGACGATGCCCCAGAGGCCCTTGACCACGATGTCCGCGGCGTCCAGCTCGTCGTTGCCGAAGCCATGGCGCACGCCGATGGAGGTGCAGCCCACCTCTGCGGCGGCCTCGAAGTCGTAGAACCTGTCCCCCACCATGATGGCCGGGCCTCCCCCCAGGTCCTCGATGATACCCCTGAGGCGCTCCGTCTTGCTGCCGTCACCGAACTCGAACCAGCTGACAGCATCGAACAGGTTCCGAAGGTTGAAGGTCTCCAGCACCATCATGCAGTAGCCCCTGCCCGCGTTGGTGAGGAGCGCCGTCCGGACACCCAGGGCCCTGAGCTCCTCCAGCATCTCCCTCGCCCTGGGGTAGAGGAACCCCCGCTGGTCCACCAGGGAGACCTCCTTCTTGCTCACCGCCTCCACGATGATGTCGGCGTGCTCCCCCGCGTGCTCCCGGAGCCACGTGTGGTAGTGCACGTCGGGGCGGCCTATCAGGTCCTCGATCTCCTCCACCGGCGGCTCGGGCAGGCCCAGCTCCTGGAAGGTCTCCAGGACGGCGGGGACGATGCTCATGTCGGTGCTGTAGAGCGTGCCGTCCATGTCGAAGACGGCTATGTCGAAATCATCGAACTCCACGGTGGCGGGAACGTCACCCTCCCCGATGAACCTATCGCCATCCTGCAGCGGCGGGAAGTTGAAATATCAGGGAGATTGTAGCCGACCCGATGACGGGAGAGGAGTGGGACACCATTGTTGTGGGGGCCGGCGTCCTCGGCTGCGCCACCGCCTACCACCTTAAGCGGACGGACCCGGACCGGAGCGTCCTGCTGCTTGACAGGAACGAGCGACCGGCCATGGGCAACACCCGGCGGTCCGTCGCCCTGTTCCGGGACCTGTTCACCTCCGCCACGAACAGGGACCTGGCCACCTCCACCATCGCCTTCTTCGACCACCTGGAGGGCGAGCTGGGTCACAAGCTGGGGCTCCGGCGGTTCGGTTACTACTGGATGCTGGGAGCGGAACGCCTGCGCACGCTGGAGGACAGCCTCGCGGCCCTGGGGGGGAAAGGACTCGACCTGGAGGTCCACGACGAGGGCGAGGTGAGGGCCATGCTGGGTGACAACCTGGCCGTCTCCCCCCGGGCGCCGGAGGGCAGGGGTCCCATGGAACCCGTGGCCGGCGCCGTTCTGGCGAGGAACGCGGGCACCCTGTCGCCCACCAGCCTGACCAGGTTCTACGAGGAGCGGTTCCGTGCGATGGGAGGGGAGGTGGAGTACGGCCTCCGAGTGGAACGGCTCGTGCCCGAGTCGTTGCGGGGAGGCCACGTCCGTGTGTGGGAGGACGCCCACGTGACCGCCGTCGAGGGACCCGACGGCCGCCGCCGGGCGAAGGGGATCGTGGTGGCGGCGGGGGCTTGGACCCCCCACCTGGTCGAGCCCCTGGGTATCGACAGCCACGTCCAGCCCCAGACGCGGCAGGCCTTCGGCCTGGTGGGCGACGGTCCGAAGGGGCTCCTGGAACGGAACGGCTTCCCGGGGGGAGAGCTCCCCGTGCTCGTCCTCCCCGCCGCGGGCGTGTACCTCAAGCCGATCCGGTCCCAGGGGATGGTCCTTGCGGGCTGCGCCGACGGGTTCGGAAGGCCCTACGGCCTCGAGGACGATCCCCAGCCGGAGGAGGGTTTCCTCGACGGCCAGATACGCCCCGTGCTGGAGGGCTACCTCCCGGGCATGAGGAGGGCGGGCGTCCGGGTCAGCTGGGCGGGCCAGTACCACTACAACACGATGGACGGGAACCCCTTCGTGTTCAGGACGTCCAACGTGACCGTCGTTGCGGGCGCCAGCGGGTCGGGCATCATGAAGTCCGACGCCATCGGGAGGGTCGCGACGGCGACCAGCCTCGGTCAGGGGGAGGCGGAGCTCTTCGGCGGTCGGAGGATCCGGGTATCCGACCTTGGTGTGCGGGACCGGAAGGTCGAGCCCGAGGACCTGATGATCTGAGGGTCCCTTGGACGTTCTCCCGCCCCCTTTTCTTCCCGGACTGGCTGTCAAAGCTCTCCTGGCAAAGTATAAATGGCATGAGTCAGATTGATATCCAGAGTTAACACTCTCCGGGTGGATTCATATGCAGAGAGGTAAGTACCAGGGGTGGATAGTCCTCCTCATATTGTGTTTAATGGTTACTGCACCCATCGCAGGTATGCTGCCTGACGATGGGGAGGGACCCGATGCCACGGGCGACTCCGGCAGCGGAGCGGGTGGCAACGTGGGACCCATGGCTGACACGACGGAACCGGTGTTCTATGCCGTGAATCACACACCCCAGTATCCCGGACCGAACACCCAGGTCAACGTCTCAGCCGTCATCCTGGATGAGGACACCAGCCTGAACATCACCGTCAGGTACGGCTTCGACAACAAGACCTGGAAGAACGAGACCTCCACGAACCTCTCCTACGGTGTTGCCGAGTTCGACAACAGGAATCCATCCGCGGGGACCACGGGGTCCGCTCTCTCGAAGACGTACGACTGCGGCGGGGGATTGGTCTACCTCTACGTGAACATCTGGTCCTCGGACTCCGACACGATGCGCCTCAGGGTTAGGGGGCAGAAGGCGGGGTCCAGCACATGGACGAGCATCTACGACACATCAAACCTGAGGAACGGAGGCCACAAGTGGGCATCCCTGGAGTCGAACAACTACGTGAAGTTCGACATATACCTCCAGGACACGGAGAACAACGACCAGATCTACTACAACCTCACCTACAGGAGCAAGCAGCCGAAGTACTCCGCAGTGCTGCCCCCCGCGAAGACCAAGAACAAGATGTACGCCTACTTCAACGTAAGCGACAGCAGCAACAACACCAACGACAGCATCGTCCTCGAGTGGTCCATCGACAGGACCGCCCCCAAGATCAAGAACCTCACCAAGTTCACCGGCATCTACCGGGGCCAGTACCCCGCGGCCGTCAACGTGAACCTCACGGACAACAAAGCAGCAGGGTCGGCGGAGCTGAACTGGTCTTACGACAACAGCACCTGGAACCTGGTGCCGATGACATACGTGACAGGCTTCGAGAGCCCGATGCACTTCAGGGGGTTCATTCCGGTACCTCCTAACAACACTACAGTGTACTACCGCGTCTACGGCTACGACCAGGGCGGTAACCTGGTGAAGAGCCAGAACCAGTCCTTCCAGTGGAACCCCCCGCCCTCCATCACCGACGTCAACCACCATCCCTACTACGTGAACAACAGGACGAAGGTGAAGGTGAGCGCCATAGTGGACGACGCTGACAACGTGTCGAAGGTGTGGGTGAGGTACTCCGCCGCTGGCATACCCTGGACCAACCTGAACACGACCAACGTGGGCAACAACTACTCCGTCGAGATTCCGGCCATCAAGGGGTCTACCTTCGTCTACTACATGTTCTACGCCAACGACACCGAGAACGGCACCAGCAACAGCTCGAGCAGTAACTACCAGCTGGACGAGACGATACCCAAGATGACGGCCATATGGAAGGACCTCTCGATAATCGGCCCGAGGGACACCGTGGACGTGGTCGGGTACTTCAGGGACAACAACCCCATCATCAACGTGACGCTCCAGTACAGCTACGACCAATCCAATTGGAATAACCTGAGCACGTCGGCCATCCCCGGATGGCTTACAGTCGATGACAGGCAACCGGCGTCGGGAACGGTGACAGGCCAGACCCTCTCGAAGACCTACACGATGAACGGGACGCTCAAGTTCCTGTACCTGTACGTGTACAGCTCCGACTCGGACACCCTCACCATCAACATCGAGGGCTACAACGACGACACCGGCAGCTGGGAGAGGATCTACTACCAGAACTCCTACAGCCCCGGGACCGGTGTGCGTGTGAACAATTGGTTCACCGACAAGAACTACACCAGCTGGCGGATCTCCTACCGGGACTACGAGAACAACGACCGCATCTACTACAACTGCACGTACGTGGACGACGCGGTCGGGGACGGCGCCACGATCCCGCCCGCTGGAACGCAGGACATGGTGTACTACAGGTTCAACGTCACCGACGCCGCCTACAACTACCTGGTCACGGACATCTACGAGTATCCGATCGATTCAACGGCCCCCACCATCGTGAACCACTCCATCCCATCCGTTCTCCAGCGGAAGGTTGCCCCAATACCAGTGTACGCCAACCTCACCGACGCCGTCTACCTTAGGTCGGCGCATCTCAACTACTCCCTGGACAACACCACATGGTTCAGGGTGCCGATGACCAAGCTCTCCGGTAACACCACGATTGGACAATTCCGAGGTTACCTGCCCTACCCTGTGCCCTCGACGAACACCACGTACTACGTGCGGGTGGAGGGCTACGACTACCCGTACAACCTGGGCAAGACAGCCATCCACACCTTCGGGTGGAACCCACCGCCGTGGATCGACACCATAAGGCTCGACCCCGAGCACGCCAACAACCAGTCCTACGTGAACATCACGGCCAGGGTGACCGACGTGGACGGCGTGGACAGGGTCTACATCAGGTACCTGGACGGGGGCACCATATGGACCCGGGTCAACGCCACGCAGGGCACCGGGGACAATTGGACTGCGCAGGTCCCGCCCATCAACAACACCAAGTGGGTCCAGTACATAATCTACGCCGTCGACAAGGACAGCGGCGACAACCAGACCGTCACCCGGAAGTACCACATCGATTCCGTGCTCCCCACGATCCATCCGCGTTACACAATACCCGCCTACGCAAACGCCTCGATACCCATCTGGCTGATGGCCAACGTCACCGATTTCGTGGGCATCGACAACATCACCCTGTACTACAGATGGGCGAGCTCGTCGTTCACGACGACCACCTTCGAGCAGGCGTCCCACAGGGACTCGCTGACCGTGGCGGCGTACCTCCGCACCGAGAACTCCACCTACTTCGACAGCCTCCAGCGCATGGGTGTTCGGCTGGGCGCATGGAACGCCACCAGCAGCGGCCAGTGCGCCACCATCCCCGCCAGCTTCTGGACATCGGCGGACTGCCTGATGGTGGACGGGAACGGCTCGACCTACGACTACATCGGCGTCGCCAACGCGGCGAGGAACGGCGCCTTCGTAATCACCGACAGGAACACCTTCTTCTCTGCCAGGTCCTACGTGGGCAACCCCACGTACACCCTACACAGGTCGCTGACTTGGGACACCTACGGCATGAAGGTGGGCCGGGGGGCCATCGTCTACACCAACGACCTCTACAACAGGTACTACATGGGCTACAGCTACGCCCGGTACACCAATGCGACCCTCAACGTCCTGGCGGAGCACCTGAAGGAGGCCCATCACAAGTTCATGCCCTACGGGGCGCTGGTACCCAAGACGACCACGTCGGAGACGGTCGAGTACAGGATGCACGTGACCGACCTCTCGGGACTCTCGTTCCTGTCGGACATCTGGAACTACACCACCGACGGGGTCAACCCCATCATAGGCAACACCAACGGTCCCATGAGCCCGCCCCTCATCTGGATCAACCAGACCCACACCGCGTGGGTGAACATCACCGACGATACCTACATCGGCGGGGCGGTGGTCTACTACAGCTTCGACAACGGCACGAACTGGAGCATGGCCCCCCTCTCCCGCGTGTCAGGGTCGTGGACCGACGGCCAGTGGAGGGGCTCCATCCCCGCCCCCTACACACCGTGCTACGTGTGGTACTACTACTCGGTGTGGGACCGTGCCGGCAACTACGTGAGGTACCCCGTGGGCTCGAACTACGCCTACCGGGCCACGGACATGCCCCGGATAGTCAACGTAACCACCACGCCCACGGTCATCAGCGCCACAGGGTCGGTGACGATAACGGCCGACATCCTCGACGTGGACGGGGTGACGGGCGCCCTGGTGGCATACCGCCGGGGCTCCGACCCGAACGAGACATTGGTCAACATGACGAAGGGTTCCGGGGACAGCTGGTCCGTAACGCTCAGTAACATGGGGGCCACCGCCAGCGTCTACTACCACATCACCGCAACCGAGGCCCTGGGGTACACCGTGAACTCCACCGACCGCTTCTTCTTCGTCGACGCGGACACGCCGGTGTTCAGCAACGACGGCTGGGACCCCACCTATCCAAACTCCACCCTGCCCGTCACCGTGAAGGGCTCGGCTAACGACGCCATCTCCTCGATGGACGTGTGGATGGAGTGGAAGTACGGTGCCAGCGGGACGGTCAACTCCACCTACATGGGCACCGGAGGTCAGATCGAGACCACCGTGAGGAATCCCCCAACGGGAACCACCACTTCCACCCTCGCCGCCAACTACTACCCGCCCTCGGGCTCGGTCATCGGGCGGGTCACCCTCCGGGTCTACGCGGACGACCACGCGGGGATGTACGTGATGCTGAGGGCGTACAGGAGCGGTTCGTACACGAACCTCTTCTACTCTTCCAACACCGACGACGGCATCAAGTACGACGGCATCGTGGAGTCCAACAACTACAACAGGTTGTACGTGTACATCTACGACCGCTACGGCGGCTCGCCCATCTACTACAACCTCACCTACACCGCCGTGTCCACCGACTACCAGATCACCATCCCGCCCCCGGGCACCTCCACATGGGTGTACTACAGGATGCGTGGCGTGGACCAGGTGGGCAACGCGGGGAACAGCACCTGGGACATGTACTGGGCCGACGGGACCAAGCCCATTGTCGCCGCCCACAAGTCCCCCGGAGTGCGGGACTCCACCTCCGACGTGACCGTGCAGGCGACCTTCAGTGACGAGAGCAGGATGGACAGGGCCAAGCTGTTCTATTCCTACGGGACCAAGTACTACTGGATCAACATGACGGTGCAGTTCTTCAACGGGACCCACCTGGGAGCGTCGGCGATAGTGCCCAAGACCTCGATACCGCTGGAGGTGGACTACTACTTCGTGTTCTTCGACGCCGCAGGGAACAACAAGACCAGCCAGACCTACCAGTTCACCACCAGGATGCGCAGCCTGACGGAGGGAACGTTCGCCCAGTTCGACTCCTCCGTGCTGGAGTCCGAGGTCGGCATCAGCAAGTGGGAGTGGGACTTCGACTACAACGGCACCTTCAACGTGGACCGGTCCGGCCAGGTGGTCAGGTACCGCTACTACGACAACGGCACATACAACGTGATGCTGACGGTCACGCTGAAGGACGGAACCGTCACCAACAAGACCTTCACCATCAATGTCATGGACGCCTTCCCCACCGCGGGCATCGTTGAGGTCGGCACCGTCGTCGAGGGTACCAACGTCACCCTGGACGCCAGCTACTCCAGCTCTTGGCCCGACGCCATCGTGTCGTACGAGTGGGACCTGGACTACGACGAAGTGACCTTCGACGTGGACGCCACGGGCCTCTACTACAACCACACGTTCATGTTCGACGGTTCTTACAAGGTAGGGCTCCGGGTGACCGACGACGACGGCTCCACGGCCCTGAGCGACATCGACATCGTGGTCACAGATGGCAAACCAGACCTGCAGGTGGAGTTCCTGACCTCGGTGGACGAGGGTGTTGTGGTGGTGTACAACGCCACCGACACCGTCTCTTGGCCGGACGCCCTGGACCGCATCGAGTGGGACCTGGACTACGACGGCACCTTCAACATGGAAGTCACCGGCCTGGTTGTCAACCACACGTACATGGACGACGGCACCTACAGGTTCGCTGCCAGAGCCTACGACGACGACGGGAGCATGACCCAGCTGATAGGTACTGTCAAGGTCAACGACCTGGCTCCCGTGGCGAACATCACCGCGATGGCGATGGTCGACGAGGGGGTTCCCTTGGACCTGGACGCGCGGGCCTCCACCTCGTTCCCCGACGCCATCACCAAGTACGAGTGGGACTTCGACTACGACGGGACGACCTTCGACATCGACGACACGGGGAACCTGACCAACCACACGTACATGGACGACGGGACCTACACAGTCGCCCTCAGGGTCTGGGACGACGACGGCTCGGCCACCATAGCGACGTGGGACGTCACGGTCGCCGACCTGCATCCCCACGCGACAATAATCGCACCGCTCATGGTGGACGAGGGCGCCCTGGTCCAGATGACCGCGGCAGCCTCCTCGTTCCCCGACGACATCGTCCGCATCGAGTGGGACTTCGTCTACGACGGTGCAGACTTCATCAGGGACACCACGGGAGTGGACGTCGAGTACACCTACATGGACAACGGGACTTACGACATCGCCATCCGGGTGATAGACGACGACGGCTCGATCATCATGGAGATCGTGTCCATCGACGTGAACGACCTGAAGCCCAACGCGAACGCGACCCTCAGCGGCGACTTCCAGGAGGGCAACAAGCTGATACTGGACGCCCGGCCCTCCACCTCGTACCCCGACGAGATAGTGTCGTACGAGTGGGACCTGGACTACGATGGCGAGGAGTTCGACGTGGACATGACTGGAGACGTGAACGAGTACACCTACATGGACCACGGCGCCTACACCATCGCCCTCCGCGTCACCGACGACGACGGCTCGGTGGACATCTTCACCGAGGCCTTCGCCATCACCGACCTGGAACCCACGGCGGCCATAACGGTAACCGTGCTGTTCCACTCCGAGGGCGACCTGGTCACCTTCAGCGCCGGAAGCTCCACCTCGTACCCCGACGAGCTGGTGGCCTACCACTGGGACTGGGACGGCGACGGGGAGGTGGACGAGACCACCCAGGACGAGAACGGCAAGCACATATTCAACTCACCGGGGCGGTACGAGGTCATACTCACCGTAGAGGACGACGACAAGTCCACCGACTCGACCTCCGTCTTCGTGACCATCACCGACGTGGGCCCCGTGGCCCGCCTGGAGGCGGTGGCCACCCCTGAGGGCGATCCGGTACTGCTGGACGCGTCGGGCACCGAGGAGCCCGGCTCCGACTTCGTCGCCTTCCGCTGGGACCTGGACGGTGACATGGTCTGGGACGTGGAGGACACCTGCTCGACCCTAGTCCGCACCTGGGACGAGCCGGGGATGTACTCCATCACCATGCAGGTCGAGGACGAGGACGGTAGCAAGGCGAGCAAGGGGATCACCCTGGTCATCCAGGACGTGGCCCCCGTGGCCGACACGGGAGGTCCCTACGAGGTGTTCGAGGGGACCCCGCTCCTCCTGGACGCCTCGGGCTCCCACGAGCCCGGTCGGGACTTCACCCTGTTCAGGTGGGACCTGGACGGTGACGGCGCCTTCGACGAGGAGGGAATGGAGCTGGAGTGGACCTTCACCCTCTCCGGCGAGTACACGATAAGCCTGCGCGTGGAGGACGAGGACGGGAGCTCCGGCGAGGCGACCACCACGCTGGTGGTCCTGGACAAGGACCCGGAGTTCACCATCGACCTCCCCGACAACGTGATGGAGAACGTGCCCGCCAACTTCTCGCTGGTGGACCTCTACGACCCGGGCACCGAGGTATTCCAGGTGACCTGGCACTTCGGGGATGGCGAGACCGCGAACGGCCCCACCGTCGAGCACGCCTTCCCGGAGCAGGGCACCTACAGGGGCCGTGTGGTGGTGGAGGACAACGACGGCACCGTGGTGACGGTCCCGTGGCCGCGGGAGCTGCCCGTGGCGAACTCGCCACCGGTGGTGGAGCTCTCCACCCTGGTCCTCAAGGCCACGGAGGACAGCCAGTTCACCATCTCCGTCTTCGGTCATGACACCGCCAACGACACTGTGACCTACGACTTCAAGGGACCTGGTGGAAAGATCGACGAGCAGACGGGAGTGTTCAAGTGGACGCCCCTGGACGAGCATGTGGGCAAGAACAAGTTCACCTTCATCGCCGTAGACGAGGACGGGGGCGAGGGGGTGCTGGAGGTCGAGATCGACGTCAAGGACGTGGACAACGACTTCCCGGGAGGTCTGCCCTTCGCCACCGGCATGGCCATCGTCATCGTAATCATCCTCGCCGCAGTCGGCGCGTTCATCATCGTCGGTCGTCAGAGGAAGAAGGCGGAGGCGGAAGTGATAGAGGCGGAGGACAAGGTGGACCTGAAGGCCCAGGTCGAGGTGGACCTGGACGAGGCCGCCGCCCCTGAGGCCGCGCCCGAGCTGGAGGACGTGCCTCCTGTCGCACCCGCGGTCACCGAGGCCCCGCCAGCCAAGCCCCCTAGGAAGCGACCCCCAGAGGGACGACCACCACCGAAGAAGCGTCCCCCGGGCGCACCTCCGCCGAAGAAGCGTCCCCCGGGTCAGCGCCCACCACCGAAGAAGCGTCCCCCGGGCGCACCTCCGCCGAAGAAGCGTCCCCCGGGTCAACGCCCACCACCGAAGAAGCGACCCCCGGGCGCACCCCCGCGGAAGAAGCGTCCCCCAGGAGCTCCACCCCCCAAGAGGCGGCCCCCACCGGGTAAGCGCCCACCACCGAAGAAGAAGAAGAGACCACCGGCACCTTGATGCACGGTCGAACGGGGGACACGAACGGCTCCCAGAACCTGGCGGAGCCCATCTACAGCGTCGCTGGCCGGGGAAGTCCGCTGGCCACGATGTCGGCCATCCGCATGGCCTCGGGCAGGTGCCCTCGCAGCGTGGTGACCCTGAGCAGCTCGCGGGCCTCGTCGATGCCGATGCCCGCAACGTGGCAGGTGAGGACGCTTCCGTCGGGAAGGTCCACCCTGTGGGTCTCTGGCGCCGAGATAAGGCTGTACCGCTCCTCCCAGTCGGGGAACCTGCCCTCCAGCGCCTGACGGATCGCGTCGTGGTCGGGGACCTTGTCCACCACGGTGACCACCGGGACCCCCGTCTCGCGAAGGAGCGCCTCGATGTCGACCACGTTGAAGCCCGCCAGAGTGAGCCCGTCCAGGAGGACGGCCTTCAGCTGAGGCAGCTGCCGGCTGCCCTTGACCAGGCCGGCCACCGTCGAGGTGGCGTCCAGTCCATCGAGGGATATGGTGGTGGAGTACATCGCCTCCAGGTAGCCCTTGCCCCGCACGACCAGACCCACCAGGAACGCCGCCTGGTCACCGAACTGGAAGGGGCCGTCATCGACGGCCATCACTCGGACGTCCTCCTTCACGGGCTCGCCTCCTCAGAAGAGGCCCAGGTGGCCCGTCAGGGGGTCCACGTCCTTGGCCGCGGCGGGCCCGATGCCCAGGCAGGTGGTGGTTCCCGGAGGGACCTGGGTTAGCCCGGCGTCGGTGACCAGGGACGTAATAAGCCCCTTGGCCTCCGCCATGGACTTGAGCTCCAGCAGCTCGCGCACCGTGGCGACCTTGGCGACGATCTTCTTCTGGCCCTCCCTGTACCACTCGTCGTAGACCTTCCGTCTCCTGCCGTGGGCCTGCATGGCGCAATTAACCGAGGCGTGGGCGACCTGGACCGCCATCTTGCCCTTGGTCAACCCCAGGTCGGTGCGGACGACGATGACCAGCTTGTACTCATCGGCCACCGGCTCATCCCTCCTCGTCAGCGTCCTCGTCCGCATCCTCCACCGTGGTGGGCTCCACCTTGGGCCTCTCCTCCCGCTTCTCCTTGCGGAGCTCCCGGCGCCGGCGCCTCTCCCCCTCCCGCTGCTTGGCCTCGTAGATCAGCTTGGACTGCTTCTCCTTGGCGGTGTCCAGCTCCTCCTTGACCCGCTCCAGCTCCTTCTCGGCCTCCAACCGCCGCTCCCGGTAGTCCCCGGCCATCTTGCGACCGTGGCTCCGCTCTCGCTTCAGCAGGTCCTTGATCTCCCGCTTGAGGCGGTCGTGCTCGCGGGTCAGCTCCTCGATCTCGGCCACCAGTTCGTCGTGGCGCTGGGTCGACCTGGGCGCGTCCGATGGCATTGGGAAGCGGGCCATACTGGGGTGGATGAGCCCCAGCCAGGGGTAGGCGCCCCTCCACCAGCCCACGACGAAGAACACGATGGTGACGCCCACCAGGCTCCCGATGATGAGGGGCCGGTCGAAGTACCCGGTCTCGCCCTCGTCCACAGGAAGCGAGCCCAGGATGAAGCCCACCAGTATCGTTATGCAGACCGAGGTGGTCATCCCTAGGGCCAGCACGTAGATCCCGTTGTACTCCTGGTCCAGCTCGCCCGGCCTGGGGAACATCGCCTTGATGAGCGTGACGCCGGGGAGGACGAATATGAGGAGCAGTCCGAACACTATCTGGAGCAACTCGAAAGCCAAGTCGAGGGGCCTCCTGGGTCGGGAAAGTGCCCCGTGGATAAATAAAGATTGGCAAGATGAGGCATGACCGCTAGCCGCCCCTGGCCTCCAGCACCCTCTCGCACACCTCAACGGTGGTACTGGCCACCCTGTCCCAGCCGTAGCGGGGGGCGGTCTCCAGCCCCTTCGTGCCCGCCGCCCTGCGGGCCCCCTCGTCCTCCACCAGGTGGGACAGGGCATCTCGGAGGGCGGCCACGTCCCCGGGGGCGACCAGGGCGCCAGTCCCCGGCTCGTAGACCTCGCCCATGCCGCCAGCGTCGGTGGCCACGATGGGCCTGCCGGCGGCCATGGCCTCCAGCACCACGTTCCCCAGGGGCTCGTAGAGGGAGGGGTAGCACACGATGTCGGAGGCGGCGTAGTGGGCGGGCACCTCCACGTGGTCGATGAAGCCGGTGAAGGTCGCCTTCACCCCCAGGTCCCTCGCCTGGGCCTCCAGCTCTCCCCTCGAGGGCCCGTCCCCCACCACCAGAAGCTCGGCGTCAAGGCCCTCCATCGCCCGGACCAGGTCCCCCACGCCCTTGTGGGGCACCAGGCGACCCGCGTAGAGCACGGTCAGCCCCTCCAGACCGAGGCGGTCCCGCACCGCGTCCCTCTGCCCCGCGGCCTCGCGGAAGGCGGACAGGTCCACCCCGTTGTGGACCACGGTCATACGGTCCCTTCGCACCCCGTAGGCCCGCTCGGTCTCGCCGGCGATGACCTCGGTGATGCAGATCAGGTGGTCCGCGTTGCGGGCGCAGTACTTGTCCATTCTCACGTGGGCCCTCATGGCCATCAGCGTGCCCACCCCGCTTCCCAGCTCCCGGTAGCGCTGGAGCTCGGCGTGCCAGGTGGAGTGCATCTTGACCACCGTGGGGAAGGACCTGGTCCGCAGGTGGCCGTAGGCGTTGTCCCCGTGGCCGTGGACCACGTCCAGCTCCCGGAGGAGCTTGCCGGTGTACCTGGCCGACCAGGCGGTGTAGGGGTTGCGCACCCGGTGGACGGAAACCCCCTCACGGACCTCCTCGTCGGGGGCCTCGGGGGTGCGGGCCGCCACCACGTGGACGTCGTGTCCCTGCGCGAGGAGGGCGAGGGCGAGGGCCCTGGTGTGGATGGTCGTCCCCCCCGCCATGCGCGGAGGGTAGTCCATGGACAGGAGGGCTATGCGCACGCCGGCTTGAGGGGTAGGCGGACTGATAAACCTTGGCACCACCTGAAGGTTCAGGGGGTGGGTTGACGGAAGTTTAATGTATGGTAGAAGCGGAAGTGTGGCCCAAGGTCGGGACCGAGGGAGGTGCCATGCATGGTCAAGGAGATCTCAGCTGAGGATTGGGAGAGGCTCGTCGAGGGCTCGGACGTTCCGGTCATGGTGGAGTTCGTGACCTCCACCTGCCCGGTTTGCGCCACCATGGAGCCGGCGGTGGAGCGGATCGCCGGCAACCTGGGCGAGCAGGCCAAGGTATACCGGGTGAACGTAGAGCGGGAGCAGACCCTGGCCATGAGGTACGGCGTCCAGGGCGTGCCCACCTTCATGGTCTTCTGCAAGGGCAACATGGTGTTGTCCTCCCAGGTGGGGGAGGTCTACCCCGCGCTCCTGGAGCGCATGGTCACAGAGGCGGGGGAGTTCGGAGGTCAGTGCGCGGCCAAGGCCACCAAGGTGTCCTTCGAGATGACCGGTTACTTCTGAGGTGGACCCCGTGGACCTGGAGTTCGTCGGCGACAGCGACTGGGAGGAGAGCGTCCTGGGAGCCGAGGGAGCGGTCCTGGTGGAGTTCTGGTCGCCCACCTGCGCCGTGTGCAGGGTGATGGAGCCCCGGCTGCAGCGGGTGGTCGAGGACCTGGCGGACCGGGCCGCCTTCTTCCGGGTGGACGTCACCGAGGAGGAGGACCTGTTGTGGGCCTACGAGGTGATGTCCACGCCCACCTTCATCGCCTTCCGGGACACCGAACCGGTGGGGGCGCTGTACGGCGAGGTGGACGTCACGGAGCTGGAGAACCTTCTGCTGGACGCCATCGAGGGCCAACGATGACCCGTGGCTACCGGCGAACCCTTTTATTGCCGTCCCCCCATCACCCAAGGGCGGAGGAAGGCGCATGGACCTCAACGAGGTGAGGAGAGAGGCCAAGCCCAAGCTGAAGGGCTACTGTGGCGTGTACAAGGTTTGTGACGGGGACCCCAGCAGGCTCTGCATGGGCCTGAAGTACGGGGACTTCCCGGGCATGGGGGGAGCAGGCTCCGGGATGTCGTTCCGGAACAACTTCCTCGCCCTGGACGCCGTCAGGCTGAAGATGCGCGTGGTGGGGGAGCCCTTCGACGTTGACACCTCCTTCCGGTTCTTCGGCAAGGACCTGGCCATGCCCGTGATGGGCGCCTCCACCTCGGGCACCAAGTACAGCATAGGGAACGCCATCACCGAGGGGGAGCTCTCCGTGGCCGTGGTCAACGGGTGCAAGGACGCGGGCTCCATAGGATGGCGTGGCGATGGCGCCGCCACCATCGAGGTGAACCCCAACCTGCAGGCCATCGAGGACGCAGGGGGTCACGGGGTGCAGATATTCAAGCCCGTGGAGCAGGAGCTCCTGCTCCGCCGCATCAAGGACGCGGAGGAGCGGGGCATAATGGCCACCGGCGTCGACCTGGACGGCTTCGGCTCCCAGAACATGGCCAAGATCGGCTACCCCGTGTTCCGCAAGTCCCCCTCTGACCTGAAGGAGATCGTGAGGTCCACCAAGCTCCCCATCATCTTCAAGGGCATCATGACGGTGGAGGACGCGGACGCGGTGATGGAGTCGGGCGCCGCGGCCCTGGTGGTGTCGAACCACGGGGGTCGCGTGCTGGACCACACCCAGGGTACCGCCGAGGTGCTGCCAGCGATAGTGGACCACGTGGACGGGAACCTTCCCGTCTTGGTTGACGGGGCGGTGCGCTCCGGATGGGACGCGCTGAAGATGATGGCCCTGGGGGCGGACGGCGTGCTCATCGGCAGGGACCTCATCAGGGCCGCCGTCGGCGGCGGCGCGGAGGGAGTGCGGCTCCACATGGAGTTCATGCAAAAGACCCTGGTCTCCGCCATGAGGATGACCGACTGCCCCGACCTGCGCTCCGTCGGGCCTAGGATACTTGCCTGAGGTCGCTCACACGCCACCCAGGGGGCGCAGCAGGTCGGTTATGTCCACGTCGGAGAGGTCCCGCTTGTTCAGTGGGCCCTTCTTGAGGCCAGGCAGCTCGTCGGACAGGGTGGGCCGCTCCTCCTTGTAGAAGATCCCGATGGGTATCTCGTCCCCCCACTCCAGCGCCTTGAGCTTCGCCTGCCCTATGTTTGCCGGGTTGTGGTCCTCGGGCAGCTTGTACACCCGCTCGTTGTAGAAGTCGTACGTGTACATCTTGTTGAAGGTAACGCAGGGCTGCAAGGTGTCCACCAGGGCGTAGCCCTTGTGCTCTATCGCGGCCTTGTACATCTCCACGCAGTGCTTGAAGTCGCCAACGAAGGTGCGGGCAACGAAGGTCGCCCCGGCGGCCAGGGCGATGGGGACGGGCTGGATGGGCTCCTCGTAGGAGCCCCGCGGCGTGGTCTTGGTCCTCTGGCCCCGCTTGGTGGTGGGTGCCGCCTGACCGGTGGTGAGGCCGTAGACGGCGTTGTTGTGGAGGACGTGGGCGATGTCCACGTTCCTGCGGGCCGTGTGGATGAAGTGGGTGCCGCCTATGCCCATGCCGTCGCCGTCGCCCGTCACGGCGACGACGGGCATGTCGCCCACCGCCAGCTTTATGCCGGTGGCCGCCGGAAGCGCACGACCGTGGATGGTGTGGAACCCGTTCACGTTGATGAAGTGGGGCAGCTTGGCCGAGCAGCCGATGCCCGACACCACCACCGCCTGGTCGGGCCCGTAGCCCAGCTCGACGAGGGCCTTCTTGATGGCGTTGATGATGCCGAAGTTCCCGCAGCCAGGACACCAGTCGATCTTCATCCTTGCCTTGTAGTCCGAAGGGCTCACCACTCCATCACCCCCTTGAGGGCCTTGATGATGTAGTTGGGCGTCATGGGCCTGCCGTCGTACTTTAGGATGCGGTCCTCGATGATGAAGCCGGTCTTGCTCGCCAGCAGTTCGCAGAACTGACCAGAGAAGTTGGTCTCCACGCCCACCACACGACGGCGCTTCCGGAGGATGTTGCCGGCCCGGGTGGCGTCCATGGGCCACACCGAGGGGAAGTGGAGGTAGCTGACCGAGCCGCGCCCCTCCTTGGCCAGCATGGAGAGGGCCTCCCTCGCCGCCATCTTGGTGGAGCCCCAGCCCACCAGGGTGACCTCGGCGTCGCGGGGCCCGTAGAGCTTGGGCCCGGGCACCGACTTGGTGAGGGCCTTCATCTTGTACATCCGCTTGCCCATCATGGCGCGCCGGTTCCGACGGCCCTCGTACGTGTCACCGAACTCGTTGTGCTCGTTCCCGCTGTGGGTCTGCACCACACCGGGCTCCCCGAACCTGACCCGGGGAGAGACGCCGTCGTTGGTGATGGCGTAGCGCATGAAGTGCCCCTCGTCCATGAAGGGCTCCACCTCCTCGCCCTCGAGCAGCATGCCCCTGTCCACCTCCATGCCCGTCATGTCGAGGGAGGTGGCGCAGTGGACCCCCTCGTTGAGGATGCGGTCGCCCATGATGATGACAGGTACCTGGAAGCGGTCGGCCAGGTTGAACGCCTCGTACGTCAGGTGGAAGCACTCGCGGATGTCGCCCGGGGTCAGCACGGCCCGGGGGAACTCCCCCTGGGACGCGTTGATGGCGAACAGCAGGTCGGCCTGCTCGGTGCGGGTGGCGAGACCTGTGGCTGGTCCGGGCCGCTGGCCCAGCATCACCACCAGGGGGATCTCGGCCTCGCCCGCCAGGCCCAGGGCCTCGGTCATGAGGCAGAAGCCGCCGCCCGAGGTCCCGGTCATCGCCCGGGCGCCCGCGGAGCTGGCCCCGATGGCCATCATGATGGCCGATATCTCGTCCTCCGTCTGCTTGGCGACTATGCCCATCTCCTCCTCCATCGTAACGAACCAGTGGAGCAGGGGCGACGCGGGGGTCATGGGGTAGCCCGAGTAGAAGGTCATGCCGGCCTTAAGGGCGCCCAGGGCGATGGCCTGGTTGCCCGACAGCACCATGTGGGGAAGGCCGCACTTCGCCCCCTCCAGCCCCATGATGTGGACGTCGGGGTAGTGCTCCTTCACGTAGTCGTAGCCAGCCCGGGCGGAGTCGAGGTTCATCTTGACGATCTTCTCGCCCTTGGCCTTGAAGTGCTCGGCCAGGACCTCCTGCAGGGCCTCGCATTTGTAGTCCGCCAGGGCGATGGCCACTCCCAGGGCCACGGTGTTCCGCATCAGGTCGGCCTTCCCGTGCTCGCCGGCGATGGTCTTGAGGGGGACCGGTAGTAACGTGAGGTCCCTGCGACCCAGGACGTTCTTTCCCATCTCGTCCGCATCCACCTCCACGGTGTCGGAATCGTAGACGATGGCGCCCCTGTCGGAGATGTTGAGGGCGTTGAGGTCTATTGACAGGCGGTCCAGGGCGATGAGGAAGTCC